>Ga0098037_1000013_pt1 | contig 262209 bp, 223 predicted proteins | sample 5_EtaG_FD_75050 | JGI IMG/M metagenome (GOLD analysis project Ga0098037, IMG submission 75050) | Marine viral communities from the Subarctic Pacific Ocean - 5_ETSP_OMZ_AT15132 metaG | ecosystem: Environmental > Aquatic > Marine > Oceanic | place: Pacific Ocean | collected 2015-01-08 | reverse complement strand
TCGGCGGCTGCTGCTGGGGCGGCGGAGCCGGCTGGAATGGCGACTGCTGCTGCATCGGCGGCTGCTGCTGGGGCGGCGGAGCCGGCTGGAATGGCGACTGCTGCTGCATCGGCGGCGGAGTGGATGTTGGCACGAAAATGCTTCCACCCTGACTCCGTGGCGGTGCCTGCGAAGGCGCCTGCGGCGACGCAGGTGGCTGGAACGGTGCAGGCATCCGAGCGGGTGCGCTCGCCTGAGCATGCGACTCCGGCTGGGCCGGAGCGGAATGGGGAGCCGAATACGCTTGCGGGGTAGACTGAGGGGTTGTCTGCCGCGCTGCGTATCCGGCCTGCTCGTCCTCCCATGTCGGCCGGGATTCGGCCGGTGGTTGGGCGGGCATTTCACGGGACGTTTCCGGTGGTGTCTGAACGAGATCTTCCAGATCCCAATAGTCGACCACCTGACGCTTGATGTGTCCGATGTGGGGAATGAGGGTAATCCGACGCTTGGTTGTCGTCGTGTTTTCTTCAGCCAACTCAATATGCATGGAGCCGGTCATCTGACTGGCCATGAATTCAATGACGCGTCTTGACTGCTCGTTTGCGGGTTCCGGCATGACCAGCATCATCGTGGTCTCGAGCGAATCAATCTGCTCCAGGAATTGGATGAACTCGTTGCGGAATCTGTCGAATGAGCGAAATGCCACAAATGGCATGAAGTCATTCATGATGAGACGCGTGGGACGGTGCTGGCGAATGAGATTGACAAGATCCCACAATGCTGCTGCCACACCATCATCACCCATGTTCTGCAGGTTCATGAGGGGTGGCACACGCATGAGACGGACAATACCGTTCTCGTAGGAGTCACGCAGGTTGAAGCCAATGGAGGCCGCCTGGATCATGAGATCCTTGTGGCGGTCGGGCGAGACGAACAATACAGGCTCGCCGAGTTTGGCTCCCGTGTGGGCGAAAGTGAGCGTCAGCAGACCGCGTCCGCTGGCTGCGCGTCCGTATACCAGATACGAACCGCCGCGGTATAATCCGCCCCAGGCATTATCGACGACGTCGATGCCGGACTGATGTTTAGGCGCGAAGCTCACAGAAGATACAGGCGATACGTTCATGGCGAACGGGATATGTTATTGGGCCAGATGACACATGGTCACCGATGGGCAAGGGCCACATTACCAAAAGCCGTGCCATGTCTGTATATGATGCCATTTTGTTTGAATTTCGTTGATTCCGGTCCAAAACCAATCCCGTTTTGAGACGAATCACTCAATTTGGAACAGCGATTCGGGATCCGGCCTGGTTGCGGTATCGCCCTTATTTGGTATTTATAAAACGGAAACCGCCGTATATCCCCCCGGGAAGGCCCTGCACGAGCGCATTCCAAACTTTTTTGGACGAACAGCCATCTGGCATTCAGTTTTGGCCCGGTCCTTGCGGAAGGGTCCCTCGAACAATCATTCTGCCCGATCCACATGACGTCCTCCCTCCGCACATTACTGTTTCTGTCCCTCGCGCTGCTTGGCGCGGGCTGCGACATTTTCGGTACCGCCATTGACGAGCGCGCACCTCGACTCGAGATCCTGCGTCCGTTCGACGAGGCCACGGTATCGGGCCGGAACGTCCTTGTACAGCTCAGTGCGGAAGCGCTGGGTGACGACAATTACGTCTCGTTCATCAACGTGACCATCAACGGTGTCCGCGCCGGCGAAGCCACGTTCGATGGCACGTTGTTCAACTTCCGGTTCAACTCGTTCGATTATCCAGACGGACTGTACCGCGTGGAAGCCGTGGCTTTCGACAAGTTCCAGGCACGTGGCGTCAGCGCCCCGGTCCTCATCACCATTGAGAATGAAAGCGACGGCCCGGGCCCGCGCATGTCGATCGTGGATCCCGAGCTGGATCAGGAAGTGAATGGCATTACACGGGTGGTAGCCCGTACGGACCCCGGCGAACCGTTTGTGACACGTGTCGATCTCCTTGTCAATGGCGTCGCCATTGCATCCAATACGGAATCGATTGGTGGCAGCACCTTCATTTTCGACTGGGACACCATTGAATTGCCACTCGGCGACCACGTTCTCGAGGTCAAGGCCTACAGCGGTGCCAACGTGTTCCGTATCTCGGAACCCGTCCAGGTCTCCAAGATCACGCAGGAAACGGGTGGCGATCTACGGCCCGGTTCGCTGAAGTGGCGCGCGTTCGGATTCAACGGCGAGGTCAAGGGAGCCCCGGCCATCGGATTCAACAATGACATCTACTTGGGGACCACCTCCGATACGCTCTATACATTTACGGTCGATGGCGCACTGAAGTGGAAATTCCCGACCAAGGGACCTATCCGCTCATCGCCGCTTGTCGGTAACAACGAGGACGTATTCGTTGTGAGCGAAGATGGTCGCTTGTATGGCCTCACCAGCCAGGGCGAACGCCTCTGGGGCTGGGCCACTGCTTACAATTCGGGCGCATTGCTGCGCTCCAGCCCCACGCTCGGTGTGGACGGCGTCATCTATTTCGGAGACAGCGAAGGCCGGGTGCATGCCACCAGCTCCTTCGACGGACTCTCCCAGTCGGGCCGCTGGCCGCGCAAGGTATCGGACGCCGCCATCGTGGTACCACCCGTCATTGCGCGGGACCGGACCATTGTCGTCGCATCGACGGACGGCTTCCTGTATGCCCTGGATCCGGAAGGTCAGCTGCTGTGGAAGACCACGCAGAACGTCGGTTCGGTGATGGTAGGCATGGCGCTCATTGAAAAGCAGATCACGATCAACCTTCCGACAGGCGATACCCGGACCACAACGGCCAACGTCATCTATGCCGTCTCGAACGACGGCCTGCTGTACGCCATTGCCGGTGAGGATGGATCCGTTCTGTGGAGCTACCCTCTCACGGGGCCACTCCGCTCGGGTCCGGTTGTTGGCCCGGATGGCACCGTATATGTCGGTACCAGCACAGGTCTCATTGCCCTCAATGAGGATGCCGACGCCTTTACGCCCCGTCTCCGCTACGTGTTTGTCGCTGAGGACGTGGGTACGCCGGCCATCGACTCCAACGGTATCATTTATTTCGTTGGGGCCAAGACCCTGTACGCCATCAACCCCAACAACACGCCGTACTGGCAGTATCAATTGAATACGCAGGCCGACGGCCCGCTTACCATCACGCGGAGCGGGGAACTGCTCGTCGCTGGTGACAACGGGACCCTGTTCTCATTCGAAACAGGATCGGTAGGGTTGTCTCCGGAGAAGTGGCCTACGTTCCAGCGTAACGCCCGGCATACCGGACGCCTGGGAATTGATGCTACTGACGGCTGATGATCAGCGTACCACCTGGATGCTGGAAGACCGGTGTGTGACCATACCATCGGCATCGAGGGCTTCCAGCCAAACCGCAACGGTCCGCGCGGACAGGTCGGCTTCCTGCCAGACGGTGCTATGGTCGGCATCGAATGCCGGCGACGTCGTCGTGCCCGCCGTGAAGGCAACACCCGATGACGGGTCCTGCACAACCACGCGGTAGGCGACGGCATCCTGGATCTCGGGCCATCGGAGCCCCAGTGTGGACGCATCGACAGTCGGTGCCCATCCATCATCGGGACCAACGGCCCCCGTCGGAGGGTCGGTCACGATGTGCCACGCCAGCGCGACGGTCAACAGAAGTACCGTCACCGATACCACGATGATCAACTTCCACAGGCTTTGGTCGGTCCCGTACGGGAGCTCAGTCGACCGCATGACCGGAGCACGAATCGGCTCCTGCACGTGTGGATAGCCCGCTCCATCTCCTTCCGATGCCACGGTCAGCGCATCGCCGGCCATCGTGAGCAAATCGCGCGCGCGTTCGTCATCCACCAGATAGGCGGATATTTCGCTGCGCAGATTACGAGGAAGGTCTCCTGACAGGTAGGCCGCAAGGAGATATTCGTCCAATTGTTCTTTGGACCGGGCCATGATGTATTAACAAGGTTTGTCCGCGAGTAAGTACGTTTCCGTTTCGCCTTTTTGCGATGCATGACGCATATTGCGGCATGGACGGCGACCTTCAATCAATCCAGGAAGCCCGCTCCCTCATCCGGGCGGCACGAACGGCATTCAGCTCTTACCATGCGTTCCCGCAGGAATCTGTGGACCGCATTGTCCGGGAGATGGCGCGCGCGGGCGCCGATGCGGCCGAACGCCTCGCGCAGATGGCCCACGAAGAGACGGGATTTGGCCGCGTGGAGTCCAAGAAGCAGAAAAACCTGTTCGCGACACGCACGCTCCTGGAACGGATGGGTGACATGAAAACGTGCGGCATCATCAAGCGGGACGGTCCCGTTTGGGAAGTCGCTTCCCCGATGGGCGTGGTGGCGGCTCTCATACCATCCACGAATCCCACGTCTACAGCCATGTACAAGGTCATCATCGCAGCGAAAGCCCGTTGCGCCATGGTCCTGAGCCCGCATCCACGGAGTGCCGCTTCAACCGCCGAAGCGCTGCGTGTGGTTGCCGAAGCGGCCTACAAAGCCGGGGCCCCCGCCGGCCTGTTTGGATGTCTGTCGTCGGTGACGCTCGAGGGCACCAATGCCCTGCTTGAAGATCCCGACACCGACCTCATTCTAGCGACTGGCGGTTCTGCCATGGTCCGGGCCGCCTATTCCAAGGGGAAACCTGCGTATGGTGTCGGGTCAGGAAATGTACCCGTCTACGTGGACCGGTCGGCCGACCTTGAAAAGGCGGCCCGTGACATTACATACGGGGCCTCGTTCGACTGGGGAACGCTGTGCTCCACCGAGCGCAGCATTGTCGCCGACACGCCCATCTACGAAAAACTGAAAGAAGCCCTCCGGCGCGCCGGCGCCTATATGCTGTCTGAAAAAGAAAAAGCTGCCGTGCGGGCCGTGGTCGCACCCGGTGGACGTCTCAATGTGGAACAGGTGGGGAAATCACCTCAGCACATCGCTGCGATGGCAGGCTTCGAGGTCCCCACGAAAACGACGGCATTGATTGCAGAAGTTTCGGAGGTTGGCCCAGCCGAACCCCTTTCAATGGAAACCCTGTCCCCCATCCTGACCATGTACCGGGACGATGGCTGGGAAGCCGGTTGTGCCCGCTGCAAGGCCATCCTGGCCCACGGGGGCATTGGACATACGCTGGCGCTGCACGCGACCAGCGACCGGGTCATTGAGGCGTTTGCAGAAGAGAAGCCGGCCATGCGCATTGTGGTCAACTCCGTGGCCGCCCTGGGATCGGTTGGCTTCACAACGTCCCTCTTCCCCGCCATGACCTTGGGACCCGGAACGCTGGGCGGCTCCATCACGAGCGACAACATTTCGCCGTTGCACCTGATCAACGTGAAGCGGATCGCGTTTGAAACGCACCCCATCCACGCATCTTCATCGGCTCCGGCGACGACGGCTGCCGCTTCAAAGGCGGTAGCCAGGGACTATGCCGGCCGCCCGAAGCCTGCCACACCATGGATGGACACCATCGAGGCGCGGCTCCGAGAACGGGCGGGCAACAAACCGACGGCCCGCCCGGCACCAGCCGCACCGACACCAGCCGCACCGGCGCCAGCTGCACCGGCACCGGCACCCGCCCCCGCGCAAACGACTCCTCCACCTTCCGGCCCGTTGTCCGCCGACGACGTCGCCGCCATCGTGGCACGCTTCAAAAAGGCGTGAACGTCGTACAGAATTGACTCCGATCGGGATTTCGGGGTATATTTTCCGATCTGTATCCACAACACAACCGTCGTCAACGGACCACGCATGGCAGACACGAGCGATTTCAGGAACGGATTCACCATGGATTGGAATGGTGATATCTGGACCATCATCGAATTCCAGCACGTCAAACCCGGAAAGGGTGGTGCGTTCGTCCGAACCAAACTGCGCAATGTGCGCACCGGACGTGTTCTCGACAACACCTTCCGCGCCGGTGAGCGCGTGGAGCAGGTCCGCGTTGAACGCCGGACCTACCAGTACTTGTACGAAGACGACCTGGGCCTCCACTTCATGGATACCGACACCTATGAGCAGATGAACCTGCCTGTCGAATCCGTCCCGGGCCGCCAATACATCAAGGAGGGTGCCAGCATTGACATCCTCATGCACGCGGAGACCGAACAACCGCTGACCACGGAAATTCCGGGCACCGTAGAGCTGAAAGTCACGGAGACCGAGCCCGGTCTCAAGGGTGACACGGCTACGGGTGCCACCAAACCGGCCGTTCTCGAAAGCGGTGCCACCGTAAACGTACCCCTCTTCATCAACGAAGGAGACGTGATCCGCGTCAATACGGAGCGTGGCGACTACATTACGCGTGTGAACGCGGCCTGACACCCATCCATCCACGGAGGATTCCATGGATCTCGAACATTTACGAGCCATCCTGACCCTGGTATCTGAGAGTGACGTATCTGAAGTCGAAATAGAGGAAGAAGACTTGCGCATTGTTGTGCGCAAGGCCCCTCCGGCCCAGGTTGTCCAATCCTACCAGGTAGCGCCAGCTTCTGCTCCGGCAGAGGCTTCCGCAGCGGCTCCGGCTGCTGCACCCCCGACCCCGTCTGCTGCTGCAGCTCCTGCGGCACCATCCGGACAGGAAGTCCGTGCCCCTATCGTCGGCACGTTCTATTCCTCGCCGTCGCCCGATGCGCCGGCGTACGTGACCGCTGGTGACCGGGTCAACAAAGGCGACGTCCTGTGCATCATTGAAGCCATGAAGCTCATGAATGAAATCGAGGCCGAGACCTCCGGTATCATCCGCGAGATCCTGGTCGAAAATGCCACGGCCGTTGAATATGATCAGCCCCTCTTCATCATCGAGCCGGCCTGATGCAGAAAGTCCTCATTGCAAATCGGGGCGAAATAGCACTCCGGGTCATCCGGACGTGCCACGAAATGGGGCTGAAAACCGTCGCAGTCTATTCGACCGCCGACCGGGATTCTCTTCACGTCCGGTTCGCAGATGAGGCCGTTTGTATTGGTCCTCCCGCGAGCCGGGATTCGTACCTCCGCTTTGACCGGATCATCGCTGCAGCCGAAGTAACCGGGGCCGATGCCATCCATCCGGGATATGGCTTCCTGGCCGAGAACGCCGAGTTCAGCGCCATCTGCGAAGACCACGGCATCAAATTCATCGGAGCCAGCCCCGAGACCATCCGTCTCATGGGCGACAAGAGTCTGGCAAAGGACACCATGGCGAAAGCCGGCGTGCCCGTTGTCCCGGGATCCGACGGGGAAGTTGCCGACGCAAAGGCCGGTGCCGTACTGGCAGAGAACATCGGCTATCCCGTCATCGTGAAGGCCAGCGCCGGTGGGGGTGGACGCGGCATGCGCATGGTGCCGTCCGCCGATCAATTCAACAAGCTGTTCGTCGCGGCCAGCAACGAGGCCGAAGCAGCCTTTGGCAACGGCGGCTGTTACGTAGAGAAATTCGTGTCGTCACCCCGCCACGTCGAAATCCAGATCCTGGGTGATGGCAAGGGCAACGTGATCCATTTCGGCGAACGGGAATGCTCCATTCAGCGTCGTCACCAGAAATTGCTGGAGGAATCGCCATCTCCCATTGTGGATGAGGATCTCCGGAAGCGGATGGGCGATGCCGCCATCAAGGGCGCCAAGGCGGTCAACTACGAAGGAGCCGGCACGGTCGAATTCCTGGTGGATGCCGATCGCAATTTCTACTTCATGGAAATGAACACGCGGATCCAGGTGGAACACTGCGTAACCGAGGAAGTCGCCGACTGCGATCTCATCGAGTATCAAATCCGCGTTGCGATGGGCGAAAGCATCAATGAGCGCGACATCCACCTGGAGGGTCACGCCATCGAATGCCGTATCAATGCCGAGAACCCGTACAAGAACTTCTCGCCGTCCCCGGGACTCATCAAGACGTTTCATCCGCCCGGAGGCCACGGCGTGCGCGTCGATACGCATGTGTACGCAGGGTACATGATTCCGCCGAATTACGATTCCATGATTGCCAAACTCATCGTCCGCGCACGGACGCGTGATCTGGCCATCAACAAGATGCTTCGCGCCCTCTCCGAATTTGTGATTGAAGGCGTCAAGACCACCATTCCGTTCCATATCCAGTTGCTCCGGGACGAGCAGTTCCGCGCAGGAAATTTCGACACGCGCTTCCTGGAGACTTTCACGCTCGAACCTGAAAACGATGACCTTTCCTGACGGACTGTACTACACGAAAGACCACGAATGGCTGAAGGTCGATGGCGACACCGGCACCGTGGGCATCACCGATTTTGCCCAGTCCGAGCTCGGCGACATCGTGTATGTTGAAATCGAATCCATTGGCGACTCGGTGAGCAAGGACGATGTGTTCGGCACCGTCGAGGCCGTAAAAACGGTCTCCGAGCTGTTCATGCCGCTGGATGGCGAAGTGCTTGAAATGAACGAGGCCCTGGATGCCAATCCCGAACTCGTGAACGAAGACCCCTATGGCGAAGGGTGGCTCATCAAGATCAAGTTGGACGACGCCTCACAGGTGGATGACATGTTGTCGGCAGCGGATTACGCAGCCATGGTTGGCCAGTAGATGCACGAAACCATTGTCATTCTGGATTTCGGATCGCAGTACACGCAGCTGATTGCGCGGCGTATCCGTGAAGCCGGCGTCTATTCCGAAATATACCCCTGCACCGAATCGGTCGCGACCATCGAAGCCATGGAGCCCGTCGGTCTCATCCTGTCGGGTGGGCCTTCATCGGTATACGATGCCGGCGCCCCCCAGCTGGATCCTGCCTTTCTGAAGCTGAAGCGGCCCGATGGATCGCCCGTCCCCGTACTCGGGATTTGCTACGGCCTGCAGGCCATGGCGCACGTATCCGGCGGCGCCGTGGAACGCGCCACCCGCCGGGAGTTCGGCCGCGCTGCCATCCAGGTGGACAGCAGTGCCGATCTTTTCCATGATATTCCGGAAGGATCCCACGTGTGGATGAGCCACGGCGACCACATGACGCGCTTGCCGGATGGGTACGAAATCATTGCGCACACGTCGAATGCTCCCATTGCGGCCGTTCGCCATCATGACCAGCCGTTGTTCGGTGTCCAGTTCCACCCGGAAGTTGTCCACACGGAGCATGGCAAGCAGATTCTGGAGAACTTCGCCGACCGCGTGTGTGGCTGCCGACGGGACTGGTCCGCAGCGTCCTTCGTGGAGGAAAAAATAGCGGAAATCCGCCGCACCGTTGGCAAGGAGCACGTCATCCTCGGGTTGTCCGGGGGCGTGGATTCATCTGTCGCGGCCGTATTGCTGCATGAAGCCCTCGGCGACCAGCTCACGTGCATCTTCGTCAACAACGGCCTGCTCCGCAAGGGAGAGTACGAGGAGGTCCAGAAGACCTTCAGCGACGAATACCACATTCGTTTGAAGGCTATCGATGCCACGGACCTGTTCCTGGACAGGCTGGAAGGCATTGTCGACCCCGAGCAGAAGCGCAAGATCATCGGGAATACGTTCGTCGAGGTCTTCGACGACGCGACGCACGCTATTGTCGAGGAATTGGGCATGAAGCCCAAATTCCTGGCCCAGGGTACGCTGTATCCGGATGTCATCGAGAGTATCTCGTTCAAAGGCCCTTCGGCGACGATCAAGACACACCACAATGTGGGCGGACTGCCCGAGAAAATGGACCTTCAGGTCCTGGAGCCCTTCCGCGAGCTGTTCAAGGACGAAGTTCGGGCCATCGGGCGACTCCTGAAGGTGCCCGAACACATCATTGAGCGGCACCCGTTCCCTGGTCCAGGACTCGGTATTCGTGTCATTGGCCCTGTGACGCGGTCTGACCTTGCACTGCTTCAGGAGGCGGACGCCATTTTCATCGAAGAACTCAAGGCGAGCGGCCTCTACGAAAAAACATGGCAGGCCTTCGCCGTGTTGCTCCCCGTCCAGACGGTGGGCGTCATGGGCGATGAACGGACCTATGAAAATGTCTGTGCGTTGCGCGCGGTGACAAGCGTTGACGGCATGACGGCCGACTGGGCGCATCTACCATACGATTTCCTCGCCCGGGTATCGAACCGCATCGTGAATGAAATCCGGGGCATCAACCGGACGGTCTACGACATCAGCTCGAAACCTCCCGCGACCATCGAGTGGGAATGACCGGACGCGTCGTCATCCCGTTCCTGCTGGTGGTACTGTGGTGTACGCCTGCCATCGCCCAGGATCTTTCTGGGCTCGCGAGCAGCGCGGCAGCTGACTCGCTGCTCACGGAGGGGACAGACGCCTTCGTGCGCGGCGACTATGAGGCCGCTCAAGACCGGTTCCTGTCGGTTCGCGAGCAATACGCTGGTACGACAGCCATGTCTGCGGCCACCTACATGGCGGCCCGGTCGTCCTACAGGCTGGAACAATATGCGCGTGTTATTGGACTTCTGTCCCGCTTCGGTACCGACTTCCCGGGTTCGTCGTACACAGAAGATGCCGAACGCCTGGTTGGACTGGCGCGTGAGGCTGAACAACTGCGCGACCGGAGGCCGGCTCGCCTGGGCGTTGTCCTGTCGCTCGAGAAGGAGCTGCGACTGGAAACGCAAGCCATGTTCAACGGCATCCACTTGGCCGTGGAGGCGCACAATGCCTCGTTCACATCCCGCCCCGTCCAGATCATGTACCGGGACAGCGATCCGGGCGAGGAAGGGGCCCGCCGCTCGGTCCGGGAGCTTGCTGCGGCTGGTGCCGACATCATCCTCGGGACACTGTTCTCCGACACCGCGCTCGCGGCTGCCGATGAAGCCAGGCGCCGAGGCGTTGTGTTCGTTGCCCCCCTGGCCACGGACGGGCGCATTTCACGTGACAACCCGTGGGCCTTCCAGGCGAATCCATCCATGGCAGTTCGTGGCGAACTGGCCGCTCGATTTGCCGTGAACGGCCTTCGCATGGACAGTCTCGGCGTAGTGACGACACACGACGCCGATGGCCTGTCCGAAGAACTCACGGACGCCTTCGTGCAGGAGGTATCGGAGCTCGGCAAGTTCGTCAACCTCATTACGCTGCTTCCCGATGAGCGAGGCTGGTTCCAGCTTCCCGACTTCTTCCCCGCCGACACGCTGCGCCATGTGGATGCGCTCTACATGCCCATCGTGAGCAACGATCGCCAGCGTGTGGCCGGAGGCATTCTTTCCAGCATGGATCGATTCGGGCGCACTACGCGCATCCTGGGCAATGCCGCATGGCACGATCTTCCGATGCGTACCCATGCCAGCAAGTACGAAGTCACCTATGTGAACGACTACTTTCCGGGTCGCGACTCGATGGCAACGGCCCGGTTTGAATCGGCGTATCGCCCGCTGGCGGGCGTTGGACCTGGACGCTTGGCATACTCCGGCTTTGACGTAGCCACGTTCCTGTCGGGAATCCTGGATCGACCCGACCTGGAAAACCTTGCCGACATCATTCGCCGTGCCCCGACCTTCGACGGACTGGCCCATCGCATCCACTTCGATGGCACCAATGTGAACCGCGCCATGTTCTACCACCGGTATCGCGACGGCAACCTGGCATTGATCCGGTAGGCCAGCGCCAACGCAGAGGCGCGCCATTTGACCCCGGCCCGATTGGAACGCGGGTTGGGCTGAATGGTAGTACCCCGCCCGCCCCCGGAAAAACCCGAATCCATGATCACGCGCCTGTTTCTCGTCCTTTTTCTCATCACCGCTGCGGGATGCTCCTCGCCCAACCGGGTCCGGTACAACTCTCCGCAGGAGGCCTTCCAAAACGGGATGGAGCGGTATGAGGCGGAGCGGTTCGATATAGCCATACAGTATTTCCAGGGGGCTTTCGATTTCGGACGGTCCCACGAATGGGCCGCGGATGCCCAGTTGTTCCTGGCGCGTTCGTATCGCGCCTCGGAGCAATACCTGCTGGCAGCGAACGAATACACACGCTTCACCCAGATTTACAGGTCCGATCCACGGGTGGCCGATGCCGAGTACGAGTTGGCCATGACGTATTACGACCGCTCACCGGCATACCAGCTGGACCAGACCGACACGGAGCGGGCCATTCGTCAGTTCCGTCTGTTCATGACGCGATACCAGGATCATGAGTTGGCTGGCGACGCGCAGAACCGCATCACGGAATTGCGGGAGAAACTCGGACAGAAGGCCTACCATACAGCCAAGCTGTACGAACGCCGGGAGCTGTATCAGGCGGCGGCGGTTTCGTTCGAGTCCGTGTTTGACCGGTATTACGATACGGAATGGGCCGATGACGCCCTGGTGGGTGCCATGACCGCGTACTTGCAGTTCGGCCGCCTGTCTGTAAGGGACAAGCGGAAGGAACGGTTTGAGATGGGAGTCCAAGCGTACGACCGTCTCATCCAGATTTTCCCGGACAGTGACGTCATCAAGGATGCCGAGTTGGTCTACGGAGAGCTGCAGGACGAAATAGACGCGCTCAGCCAGTCGTCATGAGCCGCCTCGGCGTCTTCGGAGGGAGTTTTGACCCTCCGCACCGAGCCCATCGCACGGTTGCGGAGGCAGCCCTGAAGCAATTGGGACTGGATGCCGTGGTGTGGATTCCCGCACGACGACCGCCCCACAAGCCTTCGCGGGACCTGGCCCCTGCCGAACACCGCGTAGAAATGGTCAAGTTGGCGATTCTGGGGGAACCCCGTTTCCGGGTCGATACCCGGGAACTGCACCGGGAAGGTCCATCCTACACGGTCGACACCCTTGAGTCGTTGCATATCGAGGATCCGGACGCGGAACTGTTCTTGATTGTGGGAGCCGACAACCTGGAAGGATTTTCGTCCTGGCGAAACCCGGAACGCATCCGGGAGCTGGCCCGCCTGGTCGTATACCGGCGCCCCGGATGTGTGGTCGAACCCATCCCGGACATGGTGGAGCTGTCGGGAGTGGAGTGGGATGATTCATCCACAGAGGCCCGCCACCGGATCCGGACGGGTGCTCCCTGGGACGAGATCCTGGACCCGCTTGTCGGGTCGTACATCCGCACCCATGGATTGTATCTTCCAGCATGAAGACGCCATCGACCCTGCGCGAACAAGTCGCGCAACTCATTTTCCCCCGCATTGGATCGAACATGCGCCCTGCCGTACCGGTAGGCGACGATGTGGCCCGTATTCGGGACCTGCTGTCCCGTCACGCATTGGGCGGACTCTGTCTGTTCAACGGAGACCGTTTCAAGACCCCGCAGGACCTGGGCGTCCTGCAGAGCGCAGCCCCGTACCCACTCTTGGTGGCCACGGACATGGAGCGCGGTGTGGGACAACAACTTCGAGGCGCGACTATCTTCCCGCATGCCATGGCATTCAGCCAGTTGGATCCGGAGGATGTAGAAACCATGGCGCGGATTTCCGCGCGGGAGGCACTGGCCGCGGGTATCCATATCAGTTTTTCGCCGGTGGCCGATGTGGCCTCCAACCCGAAGAACCCCATCATTTCAACGCGGGCCTACGGCACAACGACCGAGGAGGTCATCCCGCGCATTGAAGCCTACCTGCACGGATGCGCCGCAGAAGGATTGCTCACGACCGCCAAACACTTTCCGGGTCATGGCGACACCGAAACCGACTCCCACGATGGAACGCCGGTGGTGCTGCGGGATCGCGAGGCGCTCGACGCCCTGGAGCTGCCACCGTTCCAGGCCGCTATCGATGCTGGTGTTCCGCTGGTGATGACGGCCCATGTAGCCTACCCGGCACTCGACGACACCGAGCGCATTGCCACCGGATCGGCGCCCATCCTGCAGGACCTCCTTCGGGATGAATTGGGATTCAAGGGCGTGGTGATTTCCGATTCCCTCCTCATGGAAGGGGCCGGCGACAACCCCGCATCGCCCGGCGAACATGCTGCCCGCCTGTTGAAGGCTGGTCTGGACATTCTTCTGGACATCAAGGATGTGGATGCCGTGGTGGAATACCTGGTGACAGCGGCTCATTCAGACGCTGTCCTGCGAACGCGGATTGAGGAGGCCTTCGCCCGCATATGGAAGCTCAAGAAGCACTTCCTTGACCGGTTCGGCGAGACCTTTTTCCTGGATCCCGGTACCGCGTTCGAGCCCGGTCTCATTGGCAGTTATGAGCACGAGGAGACTGCACGGGACATGGCCTCGCGGGCCCTCATGGAACGTCCCGTGGAGGGCGTACCACATCGTTTCCGGACGTTGCTACCAGGCCTGCGCGACGTGATGTGTGTTCTTGTGCGCCCCCACACCACATACAATGACCCCACCGCCAGCCCCCTGCGGGAATCGTTCCTGAAGCAGTTTCCGGATGGTACCTATGCCGAGGTCCTACCCGAAACCGATGAGGAAACGTATGGAGCCCTGCTGAATGAGGCGGGAGAGCATCGAGGCGTGGTGGTGGCCGTTATCGTCAAGCCAGCTGCCTGGCATACATTCGGCTTGCTGCCAGCCCAACACCGATTCGTTGATGACATGTGCCGCATGCACCGGGTGGTGCTGGCAAGCCTCGGAAGCCCGGTCGTCCTGGACGATTTTCCCGATGCAGCCCATGCGGTGTGCCTGTTCAGCGACGTAGCAGCCTCCCAGCAGGCGCTGGTCGCGTATCTGGAGGGGTTGGCGTAACTTTCGACCAAACCCACCACCCACGTTGATATGCGTTTTGTTGCCACGGTGCTGCTGGTCCTGACCTCCGGTCTTGTTCTGGCTGCCTGTACTACGCCTCCTGCCGACATGTCCCACCCGCTTCAAGCCGACCTTGCAATGCTCATGCAGGCGGGAGACAGTGTCACCGTTGCCATATCGGTTATTGATCCGTCGACACAAACGGAATTCCACATCAATGGCGACCGTCTCTTCCATGCCGCCAGCACCATGAAGGTGCCGGTCATGATCGAGGTGTTCCGCCAGGCCGACCTCGGGCGGTTCGACATGTCCGACGAGATCGTGCTGCGCAATGAATTCCGGTCCATTGTCGATGGCTCCACGTTTTCAATCGGCGACGATTCCGATGACGCCAGCTATGAGAAGCTGGGCCAGCCCATGTCGATGGCCGACCTCACCTACAACATGATCATCGTGTCGTCGAACCTCGCCACGAACCTGCTCATTGACGAACTGTCGGCCGACTCCGTGCAGGCCACCTCCGAGCGGCTGGGTACGACCAACATGCAGACACTCCGGGGTGTCGAGGACCTGAAAGCCTTCGACCTCGGACTCAGCAACCGGACCACATCGAAGGACCTGGCCATCCTCATGGCGCACATCATGAACGGAACGGCCGTATCGCGGACGGCCGATGCCGGCATGCGCCAGATCCTGCTGGACCAGCAATTCGGCGACATGATTCCGGCGAATCTGCCGGAAGGCGTCGAGGTGGCCCACAAGACGGGATCCATCACCCGGATAAACCATGATGCGGCCATCGTCTATCCTCCCGATGCCGCTCCGTACGTTCTGGTCATCCTTACCGAAGGCCTGGACCATCATTCAGAATCGGCAGCCCTGGGTGCACGCATTGCCGCCCGGGTCCACGAGGTACTGCGGGGCGCGTCATGAAAGGCCTGTTCCAACGATTCATGGCCCGGCAAGAGGCACAGGCCGTCCCTGACGTCGCACCAGCCTTCACGGGTGACCCCGTCGGGCGAAAAGCCATCGAATCGCTCGTCGGACACCCGGTCCATGACGTGGACCTGTACGAGCAGGCGCTTCGCCACCGGTCCCTCATGCGCGGTGATGCCGACAGCCACCTGCAGAGCAACGAACGGCTCGAATACCTGGGCGATGCCGTCCTTGGGTTTGTCGTGGCCGAATACCTGTTTGCGGCGTTCCCCGAGGAAGCCGAAGGCTACATGACACGGCTCCGCGCCAAGCTTGTGAGTGGTACGGCGTTGGCGGCCCGGGCCCGTTCCATGCACCTGGACCGGTACCTCCAGACCAGCGACAGTGTGACCGACGCCCAGATGAAATCCTCGGACTCCATGCTGTCCGATGCCTTCGAGTCCGTCATTGGCGCCCTGTACCTGGACCTGGGTATTGAAGCCGCGCGGGTATTCATTACCCGACATGTGCTGGAAGCCACCAACCTCGCTGATCTTGCCGAGCAGCGGCAGAACCACAAAAGCGCGCTGCTCGAGTTGCTCCAATCCGACGGGCGCCCGCAACCCACCTACCGCGTGGTGGGCGAGGAAGGACCCAGCCACGACAAGATCTTCGAGGTCGCCGTATACGTCGAGGGAGAAGAGTTCGGACGGGCCACCGACCGAAGCAAGAAACGTGCTGAGCAAGCCGCCGCCGGGATAGCCCTGTCACAGCTCCGCAGCAGCTGACCCATTTCAAGCAAAATTGAACTGCGGACATGGTACATTCAGGGAACCGTGGCGTTCACGCGCCACACGACCTGCCCATTCGTACCTGCGACACCCATGGCCATCCGCCTCGACCACACGGATCGTTTTGTAAACCGTCATATCGGACCTTCTGAGGCCGATCTTTCGGAAATGCTCAGCGCACTCGGCCTCGACTCCCTTGAGGCGCTGACCCAGCGCACCGTCCCCGCATCCATTCGCATGGAAGGAGACCTGGACCTGCCGCCGGCCCTGACGGAGCACCAGCTGCTCGCTCGTGCCACCGAGCTCGGGAAGAAGAACCGTCAGTTCCGGTCATTCATTGGCATGGGATATCACGGAACCGTGACGCCACCGGTCATCCAGCGGGGCATTCTGGAGAATCCGTCGTGGTACACGCAGTACACCCCGTACCAAGCGGAAATTGCCCAGGGCCGACTGGAGGCGTTGTTGAACTACCAGACCATGGTCCTGGACCTGACGGGCATGGAGATTGCCAACGCCAGCTTGCTGGACGAGGGCACAGCCGCTGCCGAGGCCATGATGATGCTGCACCGCAGCTCGAAGCGCAGCGGCAAAGAACGATTCTTCATTTCCGATGCCTGCCATCCGCAGACCATTTCCGTGGTCGAAACCCGGGCCCTGCCACTCGGCATCGAAGTGGTCGTGGGCGATCATGAAGCTTTCTCCTTCTCGGAGGATGTATTCGGCGCGCTGCTTCAGTACCCGACCTCCGATGGATCGGTCCAGGATTACACGGCATTCTGCGAGGCGGCCCACGCCGTAAATGCGCACGTCGTGGTCGCTGCCGACCTGCTGAGCCTGACGTTGCTGGAGGCACCTGCCACGTTCGGTGCGGACGTCGCCGTCGGTACCACCCAGCGCTTCGGAGTCCCCATGGGCTACGGCGGGCCGCATGCTGCCTATTTCGCGACCAAGGAGTCTTTCAAGCGGCAGGTCCCGGGACGTATCATCGGCGCCACCATTGACATGGACGGGAATCCTGCACTGCGCATGGCACTCCAGACGCGGGAGCAGCACATCCGCCGGGACAAGGCCACGTCCAACATCTGCACGGCCCAGGTACTGCTGTCGGTCATCGCCAGTATGTACGCCGTGTACCACGGTCCGGTCGGCCTCAAGGCCATTGCCACGCGCATCCACGATATGTCGCGCCTGCTGGCCGAGAGCTTGAAAGAATCGGGATTGAATGTCCGGCACAATCATTTCTTCGACACCATCCGGGTCGATGGCGTAAGCGCTGCCCATGTGAAGCAGGCAGGTGAGCAGGCGGGCATTAACTTCCGCATGTTCGACGACGGCTCGGTAGGGGTTACGCTCGATGAAACCACCGATATCGCCGATCTTGTCGCCATCCTCCGCTCCTTCGGCATCAGCGCCAACGTGCGCGGTCGCGCCGAAAAGATGACATCCGGGTATGCCGGCCCCATGGCGCGTACCACGGATTTCATGACGCATCCGGTATTCCACCGGCACCAGTCGGAAGCCGGCCTCACGCGGTACATGCATCACCTGTCCACCAAGGACCTGTCGCTGACCACCAGCATGATTCCGCTGGGCTCCTGCACCATGAAGCTCAACGCCGTGGCCGAGCTCATGCCCATCACGAACCCGGCGTTCAACGGCATTCATCCCTTTGCACCCGCCGACCAGGTAGAAGGCTACCGGGAAATGATGGGTGAACTGCGCACGTGGTTGTCGGAAATCACCGGCTTTGCCGCTACGTCGTTGCAGCCCAATTCCGGTGCGTCGGGTGAATATGCAGGCCTGCTTGTCATCCGGTCCTACCACGAACAGCACGGCAACGGACACCGCAATGTCTGCCTCATTCCCTCTTCAGCCCATGGTACGAACCCTGCCAGCGCGGTCATGGCCGGCATGGATGTGGTGGTGGTCGCGTGTGACGATGAAGGCAACATCGATGTCGACGACCTGCGAATGAAAGCGCAGGCCGCTGGCGACAACCTGTCGGCGCTCATGGTCACATACCCTTCCACGCACGGCGTATTCGAGGAAACGATCCGCGAGATCTGCGGCATCATCCATGAACACGGCGGCCAGGTCTACATGGACGGTGCCAACATGAACGCCCAGGTCGGCCTCTGCCGCCCGGGAGACATTGGCGCGGATGTGTGTCACCTGAACCTGCACAAGACCTTTGCCATCCCCCACGGTGGTGGCGGTCCCGGCGTCGGCCCCATTTGTGTGGCCAAACACTTGGCACCGTACCTGCCCGACCACCCCGTCATTTCTCCCCGGGAAGATGGCATGCCGGACCTGCAGCTGGGCCCGGTTGCTGCTGCCCCGTTCGGGAGTGCCTCCATCCTGCTCATTTCCTGGGCCTACATTGCCATGCTGGGCCCCGATGGACTACGTAAAGCCACGCAGGTCGCCATCCTGAACGCCAACTACATGGCGCACCGCCTGAAGGGCCACTACGACGTGCTCTACACGGGTCGGAATGGCTTTGTCGCGCATGAATTCATCCTGGACCTGCGCCACCTCCGGCAACACACGGAATTGACGGAAGTCGATGTGGCCAAACGACTCATGGACTACGGCTTCCACGCCCCAACCATGTCCTGGCCGGTCGTTGGCACCATGATGGTCGAGCCTACGGAGAGCGAAAACAAGGAAGAACTGGACCGCTTCTGCGAGGCCATGATTTCCATCCGGACCGAAATCCAGGAAGTGGAGCTGGGTGTCGTGGCCTCGAAGGACAGCGTGCTGGCCAACGCCCCGCACACCGCGGCGCTGGTCATGGCCGATGTCTGGGAAAAGGTCTACTCCCGCGAACGCGCGGCCTACCCGGCCCCATGGACCCACGAGCACAAGTTCTGGCCAACCGTCCGCCGCGTGAACGATGCCCACGGCGACCGGCACCTCGTGTGTTCGTGCCTGCCTCTGGAAGCATACGCGTCCTGACCGCGCATTACACCAGCGAATACATGCGTCCGCTCAGCGGTCGACCAAGGAAACCGGATACCTCGCGTGACACGGCGGCCACGGCCGACAGGTCAATGCCGGTTGTGTAACCTAGTTCGGATACGGCATAGGCCACATCTTCCGTTGCCACATTGCCCGTGGCACCGGGAATGAAGGGACAACCGCCGAGCCCACCCAAGGACGTATCGAACCGACGCACGCCCACATCCAGGGCCGCGACGATGTTGGCGATGCCCATGCCCCGTGTGTCATGCAGGTGCAGCACAAGGGGAGCGTCGGTCTCTGCCCGGACGGCATCCACGGTACGCCGGATGCTGTCCGGATTCGCCATACCGGTGGAGTCGGCCAAAGAAATCGATTCAAGATCAAACGTTGAGAAGCGCCGGACCAAATCGATGATGGTCCCGAGAGGCGTGTCGCCGGGAGCAGCATATCCCCAGACCGTCTGGAATCCGAGTTGTGCCGGGACGCCGGCCTCTACGACATCCGTCAGCATAGCCTCGGCCTGCACCACCCCCTCGTCGACCGTCATGTTGGCGTTATCACGGCCATGCTGCTCATTGGTGGCAATGCTCAGGTCCACAATGGGCAGTCCGGCCGCCACCGCACGCGCCACACCACGGGCATTCAGTGCCAGGCCCGACACTGTACACGATGCCGGGAGCCCGCCATCGCCGGCCAGCAGTGCGGCAGCTACGTCCTCGGCATCGGCCATCTGTGGCACCCAGTTCGGGTGGACGAATGACGTAACCTGGATGCGCGGCAGTCCGGCTGCTGCCAACGCACGGATCCAGGCAAGCTTCCGATTGGTGGGGATGGGATTCTTCTCGAACTGGAAGCCATCCCGTGGCCCCACTTCACACAGGCTGACGGCGCGATGGTCCATCGGGTATTCCCCCGCAACGTTCTTTTGTGGCATGATGTATACTCCTCACCCGGCAAACAACCGCTGCCCCTGCTTCGGTTCCCCGAAACCCCACTGCCATGACGAATCCTTTCCGCTTCTTCCTGTCCGTATGGGGCCTGTTGCTGCTCGTGCCGGCAGCCTGGGCCCAACGAACCACCACCTCCGATACGCCCCTCAGCGACCGCCGCGTCTCATACACGATGGACGTTCGCCTGGACCCGGACGCCCGAACCGTTTCCGGTGCACAGCGCATGACGTGGCGGAATCCTGATTCCGTTCCTGTGGACGAGCTGCAATTCCACCTGTACCTGAACGCCTTCCGGGACAACAATTCCACGTTCATGAAGGAAAGCGGAGGAGCGCACCGCGGGTTCTCCGCCGAAGGCGACAACCCGTGGGGCGGCATGGACATCACATCCATACGTACTGCCGACCTGGACCTCACACCCCGGATGCGATTCATCCAACCCGATGATGGCAATACCGACGACCGGACCGTCATGTCCGTGCAGCTTCCGGAGGCTGTGCCGCCGGGTGAATCGATTGCGCTCGACGTGGAATTCACCGCCCGCATGCCCGAGATCGTGGCGCGGACCGGCTGGCAAACAGGCGAGTCAGGACGTCCGTTCTTCATGGTCGCACAATGGTTTCCGAAGTTCGGGGTGTACGAAGTCCCGGGCCAGCGGTATGTCCCGGCCGATGCCCAGCGCGGTGCGTGGAGTACCCACCAGTTCCACGCCAACAGCGAGTTCTATGCCGACTTCGGCACATACGATGTGACCATGCAGGTACCCGATGGCTATGTGGTCGGCGCATCGGGTGTTCGGGTTTCCGAGGCCACAACCGATTCCGTGACCACCCTCCGGTATCTTGCAGATGACGTGCATGATTTTGCCTGGACGGCCAGCCCGGATTTCCTGGTGTATGAGGACACGTGGGAGCACGTGGCCATCCGCGCCCTCATCCAACCACAGCATGAAGCCCAGGCGCAACGTCATCTGGACGCCGCCAAGGTGGCCCTCTCGTATTTCGACCGGTTGGTGGGACCCTACCCGTACACAACCCTCACTGTGGTGGATGGCGTCGGTGGTTCAAACGGTATGGAGTACCCAACACTCATCACCGCCGGGACCTATTACGGGATGCCGGAGTGGTTCCGCCCGCTTGAGCTGGTCATCATACACGAGTTCGGACATCAATACTTCTACGGCCTGCTGGCCAGCAACGAAGCGGAGGAGGCGTGGCTGGACGAAGGCATGAACTCCTATCTGGAGACGCGCGTCATGGACGCGGAGTGGCCCGATGGCTCCGTCATCGATATCGCCGGCGTGCGCGTCATGGACAAGGACTTCCAGCGAGTCTCCTACGTGAAGGACCACCCTGAGCGTGGCGCGTTGTTCACGAAGTCCTGGGAATACCGGTTCGGAGCGTACGGCAAGTCGTCCTATGCCAAGCCGGCTACGGTCATGATTTCGCTGGAAAGATACCTCGGCGCTGAGCGCATGCAGGCCTTCCTGCACACATATTATGAGCGCTGGGCCTTCGACCATCCCACCACGCGCGACCTGCAGGCCGTTGCGGAAGATGTCGCCGGAGAAGACCTGGATTGGTTCTTCGACCAGTTCGTGTATGGTGAGGCCGTTGTCGACTACCGGGTCGAAAGCATCCGGAATTCGCGGTCGGAGAATGCGGACAGCTCCGTGACATACACCGGTCGCGTACGATTGGAACGAGCCCGTGACGGTACCTTTCCGGTTGTGGTCCGTGTCACACGCCGTGATGGGACCACGGAGGACCGCCGCTGGAACGGAACGGAGCCGGTTGTCGACATGACGTTCATTGGCAAGTCCCCCGTGCATGAGGTGTTCATTGATCCGGATCGCGTCGTGTGGCTGGACATCAACTTCCTGAACAACCGCATGGTGGTCCCGGAGGCCGCCGACAACACGTTTGCACGCCGCGCACAACTGCGGACGCTCTCCTTCATTCAACGACTCCTTTTCCTGGCCGGCGGCCTGTAAGCCATGACCTACTTCTCTCTCGGACTCGACGCCATCCGCCGACGCATGGGCCTTGCTGGCCTTATCTACGGTGCCAACCTCATCATGGCGCTTCTGGTAACCGTTCCCCTGTACGTGGTGTTCAGCCGAGCCGTCTCGGAATCCGGTTACTCGGAAGAGCTTGCGGGTTCGTTCGACCTCTCGTTGTGGGCCGATATCATGCAGCAATCGCCCGAATTGGTCACGACGCTCTTCCTGCAGTTGTTCTGGATGGTCCCCTTGTACATGGCCTGGAACGTGCTGTCATTGGCGGGTCTCGCCTATGCCTTGTCCACCGGAGGACAGCGCTCGTTCTGGCAAGGCGTGGGACGATACGGAGCGCGCGCACTGCTGCTCGGGCTGCTCTACGCAGGACTCATGCTGGCAGGTATTTTCATGGTAGGCATTGTCATTCTGATAGCGTCGGTGGTCTTCTCCGGCGAGGCCGGGTCCATCTGGACCAGCATGGTGCTGCTGCCCCTGTTGTCGCTTCTCGTTTTCGCCGTTCTGGACATGATGCATGATTTCGCACGTCTGGAACTGGTCCTGGGTGAGCGCAAGGTCTTCGACGCCTGGCTGCGTGGCCTCAAATGGCCCTTCGCGTCCGCTGACGCGAATTCCGCCTACATCCTGTGGATGATGGTCGCCGCGCTGACCTTGCTGGCCATCAGCGCGCTGGACCTGCGGGTGGGCGGGGTCTTCCTGGCCTTTGTCGTGCAGCAGGTCATGTTGTTCTCACGGGCTGCGGTGACGGTTGGCTGGATTGGCAGCGAAGTGGCCGTCTACGAAGCCCAACAAAGGGACAACGAACCGTTGATTGCCGAAGCGTGATAAATGTAACTTTCATTGTTACATTTATTGACAAGCCAAAAGAAAGGGGCCGGGCGAAAGCCCGGCCCCTCATGATCTGAAGATGGCGTCGCCGTCCCACCCACCACAGTTTTACGGGGACGCCTCAGCTGGAGGAGGTAGCTATAAGGGCCTGTTACGGGCCCGATCTTCAGAATCTGATATCCTGCAAAATGGTTGACATTTCCGTCGTACGAGGGACATACTTCAACTGAAGGCTGCCTTCGTCTGCCATGTCATTCATGAAACGCACGTACGCCTGTCTTTCGTGTGCCGACATGCCGGAAAAGTCGAACGTCTTCATGAGGCGGGTCCACATACGGTCGCCGATCTGTCCGTTGAGATAGCGGGTCAGCAGCTTGTTGATTGCGTTGTTCATGATGTCCCTGGTTTGGTGACGGTGTGTCTATGGGGATTGGTAACAAATACCGGACCCATTTTTCCGCCAGACCCTGAAGACAGGACATCGTAACCGTCCAAAAGTCGCTCAACCCGGCCTCACGAAGCCAGCGCCGACTCTTTCCGGACACTATTATTCATTGCGCCACAACGAGTTACGGGTTCCAGTCGCAATATAATGGCCACATTCCGCCGGCATCGGGAAAAAGTGCGTCGGCCTTGGTTGCGGGTGAAAGCAACCAGTAAAACCTGCCGCATCGTCCGGAATGTCCTTCCGCTCTCAGGACACAGTGTATTCCTGTGAGGACAATCGGGGCATCCGTGAAGGGACGCTCAGGCCGGCTGGCCGACGGACAGGTCGAACCAGGCTCGCACGCGCTCGTGCGTCGATCCTCCACCCGACACATGTGTGAATTCGTTGGTCCGAGGATCGTAGGTGTACTCCTCTTTCCAGTCGTCTACATGCTCCGCAATCTGCTCAATGGCCGACAGCGTGTGCTCCAACTCGGCGTTCGTCATGGTGGGATGCAGGGACAGGCGGACCCATCCGGGCTTCAGTGACAGGTCGCCCGTGTTGATCTTGTCGGTGATGGTCTGCGAGTAGTCCCGGTCCACGTGAAGCAGGAAGTGCCCATACGTTCCGGCACAGGAACAGCCACCCCGCACCTGCACACCGAACCGGTCGTTCAGCAATTTCACGAGCAGGTTGTAGTGCAGGTCGTCAATGTAGAAGGAAATGACGCCGAGCCGCTCCTCAATGCCATCGGCCAGGATGTGAAGGCCCTCAATGGCGCGCAGGCGGGGGAAGGCCATGGCCAGGAGTTCGTGTTCACGGGCCATCATTTTCTGCGGATCCATCTCTTCCTTGAGACGGATGGCGAGGGCCGCGCGGATGGTCTGCAGGAACGGCGGTGTGCCGCCATCTTCCCGGTCCTCGATGTTGGTCACGAATTTGTGGCCACCCCACGGATTGGTCCAGTCGACCGTTCCACCGCCGGGATGGTCCGGTACCTGGTTGGTGTCCAGATGCCGATCGAACACCATCACACCCGCGGACCCGGGGCCACCGAGGAATTTATGTGGCGAGAAGAAAATGGCGTCCAGCTTCTCAAGGGGATCCTCCGGGTGCATGTCAATGGACTCATAGGGCGCATTGGCCGCGAAGTCCACAAAGGCGACCCCGCCATGTTCGTGCATGATGCGGGCAAGCTTGTAGAAGGGCGTATGCACACCCGTCACGTTCGAGCATGCCGTGAACGACCCGATGAGGGGACGTCCGGCGTAGTCGCCGATGATCTGCTCCAGGTGTTCGCTCGCGCAGCGTCCATCGTGATCAGGATCCAGGACCACGACATCGACCAGTGATTCCAACCAGGTGGTCTGGTTCGAGTGGTGCTCCATGTGCGTGAGGAAGACCACAGGTCGCCGCTCGACGGGGACCGACACACAATCGTTGATCTTCTCAGGGACCCGCAACCCCATGATGCGGAGCAGCTTGTTGATGACGCCCGTCATACCGGACCCGGCAGCAATGATGACGTCGTCCGGGCCGGCTCCCACGTGCTCTTTGATGACGCGCCGGGCTTCATGGTAAGCCACCGTCATGGACGTGCCGGTAACGCTCGTCTCGGTGTGGGTGTTACCCACGAACGGCCCCATGATGTTGCAAATCCGCTCCTCGATGGGCCGGTACAGCCGTCCTGACGCAATCCAGTCGGCGTACACCAATTGCTGCTCACCATATGGCGTGGTGAACGTGGTGTCACAGCCGATGGTGTTGCAGCGGAAGGGTTCGAACCAGGCTTCGAGTGGAGTCATGAGAGGACAATTTCTTTCCGGAGGCGAGCGACGGGAATGCCGAGCGCCTCGCGATACTTGGTGACGGTTCGTCGAGCAATCTGGAACCCCTTTTCTTCCAGCAATGTTGCGAGTTTCTGGTCAGAGAGGGGCTTCTTCTTGTTTTCCTCAGCAATCATCCCTTCGATGATGGCCTTCACCTCCTTGTTGGAGACTTCCTCACCACTGTCGGTGGACAGGCCTTCCGAGAAGAAATACTTCAGCTCGTAGACGCCGAAATCGGACTGAACGTACTTTCCGTTCACCACCCGACTGATGGTTGAAATATCCATACCGATGTTTTCGGCAATGTCTTTCAGGATCATCGGCCGGAGATGCCCCTCTCCGTGCAGGAAGAACTCCTGCTGCCGCTCCACAATGGCGTGCATGACGGCCAGCATGGTCTGGCGACGCTGGTTGATCGAATTGATGAACCACTTGGCCGATTCGAATTTCGATTTCAGGAAATTCCGGGTATCGGCATCGTACCGCTCCTGCCCTCCCCGTTTCTTGTCGGTGACGACCTCTTCGAGCATGTGCTGGTAGTGGCGCGACACGCGCAGCTCCGGTGCGTTTGCACCGTTCAGCGATATCACGAAGTCATCATCCATGAACCGCACCGTGAAATCGGGCGTGATGTAGTTCTCACGCTCGGAGAACTCGCCTTCACCCGGTTTCGGATCCATACGCTGGATGAGGTCGAAGGCATCCTTCAGATCCTCGTTGTCAATTCCGAGGCGCCGTTTGATCTGGTCGAAATGCTTCATGGTGAACGCCTTGTAGGCCTTCTGGAGCATGGCCATGGCCACCTCGCGTCCCGGAAGGTCCTCGGGCAGCATTTCCAGCTGGATGAGCAGGCACTCGCGCAGGTCGCGGGCAGCCACGCCCACAGGGTCCAGTCGCTGGATCCGGTACAGCACTTCTTCGACGCGTTCCTCCGTGAGGATGACGCCGTGATTGAAGGCAATGTCGTCCAGAATCGATTCCAGCGGCCTGCGGAGGTATCCGTCCTCGTCTATCGAGCCAACAATCTGGTCGGCGACCAGCATGTCCTCGTCGCTCAGGTCCAGGAATGACAGTTGCTCCTCCAATTGGTCGGCCATCGTGGACCGGTACGGCATCGGGGTTTCGCGAAAGTCCTCCTCGGCCGAATTATCCTTTGGGACCTTGTACCCCTCCAGGTCATCGCCGCCGTCCAGGAGCTCCTCCCAGTCGTATTCATCTTCCAGCTCCCGCTCATCTTCCTGGAGCTCGTCCTCGGAGTTTTCCTCCAGGTCTTCGAGGACCGCATCTTCCTCCTCGCCCTCTTCCAGCAGCGGGTTTATCTCCAGTTCGGCTTTGATGCGCTGCTCCAATGCCAACGTCGGCAGCTGCAGCAGTTTGATGTACTGGATCTGCTGCGGAGACAGGCGTTGCTGCAGGGACTGTTTCTGTTGGAGGTTCAGCATCAGCGCATACCCTCCTGTGTGGCCGCGCGTCGTTCGTTGCAGGCCTCCTTGAACCGCGCATACCAATCCGCACCGTACTTGCGCGTGAGCGGGAATTCCAGGAAGTCGGACAGGAACAGGCCGTCCCGTTTCCCCTTGGCCACGCCGGGCAGACACATGTCCATGCGTTCGTAATTCAGCAATTCCATGTCACCCAGGTTCTGGATCCGGATGGGGTAGAGATGACACGAAAGCGGTTTTGCCCAGTCGAGCCGTCCCTCCTGATAGGCCTGCTGGATGGAGCACTTGGCGACGGGTCCCTCGTACACGACAAACACGCATTCGGCCTGCCCCACGCAGGTCGTGGCCGTCTCCCCGCTCGACAGCGTCTCCCAGGTACCCTTTCTTGCGATAACCTCCCGGGCCTCCGGGCGAAGGTCCTTTGCGACGACTTCGTACGCACGCTCCACTTCCGCGACCTCATGTGGCTCCAGGGGCGCACCCGACGTACCCTGTACACAGCACGCGCCGTGACACGCACCCAGATTACAACAGAACCGGGCGTCGACGAGATCGTCGGAAATGAGTATGTTGTCGACAAGAAGCACGGCTCTACAATTATGATGCCGTATTTTAGACCGCACGCCGCCCGATGTCAACTTGCCACCCGTCATGATCGAACGATCCGGAGAGACTTCACCCCGCCCCACGCCCGTGGACGAGGATATTGAACGGGCGCTGCGACCGAAGACGCTCGACGACTTCATCGGGCAGCAGCAAATCAAGGACAACCTGCGCGTCTTCGTTACCGCCGCGCAGCGCCGGGGCGAATGCCTGGACCATGTGTTGCTGTCCGGCCCTCCGGGACTCGGTAAAACCACGCTCGCTTATATCATTGCCACCGAGATGGGCGCCCAGGTCAAGACCACATCGGGTCCGGTTCTGGACAAACCCGCGAGCATTGCTGGGTTGCTGACGAACCTGAACGAGGGCGACGTCCTGTTCATCGATGAAATCCACCGGTTGTCACCCGTCGTGGAGGAGTATCTGTATGCGGCCATGGAGGACTATCACATCGATATCCTCATTGACTCCGGCCCGAGCGCCCGGAGCGTGAAAATCACCCTGCCACAGTTCACGCTTGTCGGCGCCACGACCCGCAAGGGCCTGCTGACTTCCCCGCTCCGTGCCCGGTTCGGTATCGACTTCCGGTATGACTATTACACGGCAGCCGTGTTGACCGACATCGTGCGGCGGTCGGCACGCATTCTTGGCCAGCCCATCACCGATGAAGGGGCCATCGAAATCGCCCGTCGGTCACGCGGCACGCCCCGCATTGCCAACCGGTTGCTCAGGCGCACACGCGACTTCGCGGACGTTCAGGGGGACGGGCGCATCACACGGGACGTCGCCGATCATGCACTGAACGCACTGAATGTGGACCGCGAGGGGCTCGACGAAATGGATGCCCGCGTGCTGCTCACACTCATAGAGAAGTTCGGTGGAGGTCCTACGGGGCTCAACAACCTGGCCGCATCGGTCGGGGAAGATGCCGGTACCATCGAAGAGGTCTACGAACCCTACCTCATCCAGGAGGGCTACATTGAACGCACCCCGCGCGGCCGACTGGCCACGCGCAAGGCCTACAAGCACTTCGGGATTACGCCGGGGGTGAACCCGGATTTGCCCCTGTTCGAGACGGGCCCGGACTGAGCCAGCCAACCGGCCCGCACGTCACGTCACCAGGCTCTGGGCATCGACCACCCACGTTTCCACCAGGTCATCGCCATCGACGACGTGGACAGCGCGTTGCGTATTCACCACCACGCAGGCGTGGTTCGGGACCACCCGGACCGTATCGCCGACGGCCAGCGTGGAGCCACCCCGGACATGCACCCACCCGTGTTCTTCCGAAAGCCCGTTTATCCGGTGGTGCGGCAGCGGCTCCATGGTCTTGTGGTTATACAGGATGACGCCGTACCCCTCGTGACCAAACGCGCCGTCGGATGTCAGTACCTTTTTACCGGCATCCAGAAAGAGGCGTTCACTGCCGTCCTCGTTGCGGTGCTTTGAAATCACGGTCGCAAATACGGTCAGGGCACACCGGTCGTACGCCTGCACGCCCAACCCTACCTGCGTGGCGTCGAGGTAGACGTAGTTGCCGGGGCGGATTTCGGTAATCCGGAATCCGCCCCGTTCCGCGTTTTCGAAGTAGCGGAGGGAAGGCGTTGAGCCGACGCTGATTTCGAAGCGCCCACCGGCCGCGGCCGTGTTCTCTCGCACGCCTGTCCAAGCCACACCGACGGCTTCGAGGCGCGCCGCGGCCTCCAACATCCGGTCCCGCTCCTCGGCCGACACGCGGCGCAAGGCAGCTTCCTTGGTTTCATCGGGGCCGGATGGACCGTTGTAGGCATGACCGGCGTGGGTCAGGATGCCAATGATTTCCAGTCCGGGCAGCGCGGCCATGGCCGCGGCCGTCTCCGGCATGTCGGGGTGATCCCAGCGGAGTCCGCACCGACCGTAGCCACAATCGATCTCCAGCAGGACGGGCGCGGTGGTACCTGCTGCCACGTAGGAATCGGATGCGGCCCGCGCCCCCTCCAGCGTATCCACACAGAACGAAACCGTGACACCGTCTGCGGCCAGCTTCCGCATGCGGGCCCATTTTTCCTCTCCACGGGTGACGTACGCCATCCGGATGTCCGTGAACCCATGGGCCGCAAAGACTTCTGCCTCACCTACCTTTGCCACCGTAAGGCCGGATGCGCCTCGGTCCCGCTGAAGGCGCGCGAGTTCTACCGACTTGTGGGTCTTGGTGTGCGGCCGGAGTGCGACCCCCTCATTCATCGCATTGGACGCCATCTCATCGAGGTTGGCCAGGAGCCGGGACCGATCAATGAGAACGGCGGGAGAAGGAAGGTCGGCGTACAACATGGGTCAATACCGGAAAGCGCTCACGTCCGAAACGGGCACCGATACGATATCAGCCTCTCCGTCGTGATGCGTCGTAAAGTACAGTGTGCCGTCGCGTGTAATCCATGTGCCGTACTCGTAGTCCCCGGCATTGATACCTGCGCCCAGATTTTCAGGCTCGGACCAGCCATCAGCGGAACGGTATGAAATGTACAGGTCGTCGCCTCCGGCACCACCTGGTGCATCGGTCCGTGAAAACACGATATATCTTTCCAAGGGATCCACGAACACATCCGATTCTGAAAGTGCGGAGTTGACAGGAGCGGGAAGCGCGGCTGTCCGGTAGCCTGTTGAACCCAGCTCGGCGCGGTACAGATCGGACCTTCCCAATCCTCCGTCACGGTTGGATGCGAAATAGAGGACGCCCCCTTCCGTTACCGATCCGTGGAAATCGTTCGCTTCGGAATTCAGGGCGTCCATGGGTCCGGGCTCCATCCATTCCTCGCCATCGTGCATGGCAATCCAGAGATTGAAGTCGGCTTGGGGTCCGCCATCCCGCACGGGCCTGTCCGAACTGAACAGAACGGCGTCGAGCGCCGGGTAAAAGCGCGCACCGCGATCATTGTAGATACCTGAAAAAGACACGGTATCGGGCTCGGACCATGCGCCGGTGGAATCGCGCACGGATTCCCAGATCACGTGGTTGGACCAACCCTCAGCGTGGCGACCGAACAACATACGGTCCCCGTCACCGTTCCAGGATATCCAGGATTCTCCCCCTGTGGTGGTCACAGGAGGGTAGGCCTCGGCAATCGGGTCTGCAGCCGTTCCGTTCGGGGACTCCGAAGATTCGGCGCATGCAGCGAGAAGGAACAGGGCGACAAGCGCCGGCGGAAAGAGTCGTTTCATGTGATAAGCAGTCATGTTCCAGTGCAGAACGCGTGAGACGCAAGCGTGTTTAAACGAGAGCGGGCGTCCCCGCTCATCCATCGTGATTACCGATGCAGATGGCAAGAACGCCCGCAAACTTGTGAACTGATGCGCCTTACTTGTGGCCCACTGCTCCCATGGTGACGCGCAGTCGGTTCCTGGCGCGCTCCAGGGCGCGGATGTAGCGCTCGCGCTCTTCCGTGCTCGGCTCGTTTTCGAGCTTTTTCACGGCCCGCTCCTCCGCCAATTTTGCGCGCTCCTCATCGATGTCTTCTGCACCTTCGGCCGTTTCAGCCAGCACGGTTAACGTATTGTCCGAGACTTCGACAAACCCACCGCTGGTAGCGAATTGGATTTTCTCGCCGTTCGGCGTCGTTACAACCAGTACACCCACATTGATGGCCGCGACCATCGGAGCGTGATTGAACAACACTTCGAATGACCCTTCGATACCCGGTGCGCGCACACCGGTGGCCAGGCCCTTGAAGACCTTACCCGAAGGCGATACGATTTCTACGTTCAGATGACCTGCCATGGGGTGACTCGGGTTTACGCCTGGGCCAGCAGTTTCTCGCCGGCTTCGATGACTTCTTCGATGGCGCCCTTGTAGGCAAAGGCCTGTTCAGGGAGATGGTCGAGTTCGCCGTCGAGGATCATCCGGAAACCACGAATGGTGTCTTCGAGCTTGACGTACTTGCCGGGGTTGCCCGTGAACTGCTCGGCCACGAAGAACGGCTGTGACATGTAGCGCTGCGCACGGCGTGCACGACCAACGACCAGCTTGTCTTCGTCGGAGAGTTCGTCCATGCCGAGGATGGCAATGATGTCCTGCAGTTCCTTGTAGCGCTGCAGCAGCTCCTTCGTGTCCTGAGCTGTCTTGTAATGCTCTTCGCCAATCACGTGCGGATCCAGGATCCGGCTTGTGGAGTCGAGCGGGTCAATGGCAGGGTACAGACCAAGAGATGCGATCTGGCGCGAAAGCACCGTCGTTGCATCGAGGTGGGCAAAGGTCGTAGCAGGGGCCGGGTCCGTCAAGTCATCGGCAGGCACGTAGACGGCCTGAACCGACGTAATGGCGCCCTTTTTGGTCGATGCAATACGCTCCTGCAGTTCACCCATTTCCGTGGACAGCGTCGGCTGATACCCCACGGCCGAAGGCATACGGCCCAGGAGAGCTGAAACTTCCGAACCGGCCTGCGTGAAGCGGAAAATGTTGTCCACGAACAGCAGCACGTCGCGGCCGCCGAGATCGCGGAAGTGCTCGGCAATGGCGAGGCCGGAGAGGGCCACGCGGGCACGGGCTCCAGGGGGCTCGTTCATCTGACCGAATACGAGGGAAAGCGTCGACTCCTTCATGGCCTCGAGATCAACCTTCGACAGGTCCCACTCGCCTTTCTCCATGCCTTCCATGAACTCGTCGCCGTACTTGACCACGCCGGATTCGAGCATTTCACGGAGCAGGTCATTGCCTTCACGGGTACGCTCGCCGACGCCGGCGAAGACCGACAGACCGTCGTGGCCCTTGGCAATGTTGTTGATGAGTTCCTGGATGAGGACCGTCTTGCCCACACCGGCTCCACCGAAGAGACCGATCTTGCCACCACGGGCATACGGCTCCAGCAGGTCGATGACCTTGATGCCCGTTTCCAGGACTTCAACAGACGTGGCCAGCTCATCAAACGCAGGTGGCGCTGCGTGGATGGGCCGGCGCTCGCCCGACTTGGGCTGCGGAAGGCCGTCGATTGCGTCACCGACCACGTTGAACAGACGACCCAGGATGCCGTCGCCCGTCGGCATGGAAATAACCATGCCGGTGCTCACGACTTCCGTACCGCGGGTCAACCCGTCAGTGGAGTCCATGGCAATGGTCCGGACGCGGTTCTCGCCGAGGTGCTGCTGCACTTCAAGTACGATTTTTGAACCGTCCTCACGGACAATGTGGAGGGCGTCAAGGATGTCGGGGACCGAACCGGCCGGAAACTCGGCGTCGATCACCGGACCGACGATCTGTACGACTGTGCCTTTGGCCGTCTTTGCTTCCATGGGAGTCTGAGCTGATTGATGAGTGAGCGCGCAATACCGCGAAGGCCTGCAAAAATAAGGACCCCTTCGGGCCCATGCGATGCGATGAACCTCAATCCGGGCCTCTGGATCGCAAAGATACGGGGAATTTCAGCCTTGGCAGTCCATGTTCACCGATCCATCACATGAACGTCAAGCAATTTCACGGCGATTGTCCGTCCGTCAGCGGTTTCCGCCTCCATTCGGGTAACGACACGGGGAAACGCTTCCTGCACGAACCAGCGCGTCACCGCTGTCCGCCCGTCGCTTCTGGTGGTCGTTGCGGTCACTTCCCATACCGGTTGACCCGCTTCCTCCCGGAGCCCGACGACGTCGAGCCGGTGGGACCGAACCGTACCCTGTCCCGCGAACGACCGGTATGAGCCGGTCCAGCCCTCCGCGAGCGGCAGCGTTCCGAGTCCGACGTAGTTGAACAGGCCATTCGAAACGATGATGCCGTCCACGTCCACCTCAAGGGGTTCGGATCCTGTGCGACCGCGCACGGCCTTATTTCCGTGACGTTCGGTCTGTGTGATGGTCTCGCCCCTTGTAACGCGGCGAAAAACCTGGTTGAGCGATGGATGCTCCCATACGTCAACGTCCACGCCGAACAGGTCATCCCCGGATTGGGAGACGGACATCTGCTCCCAGACCAGGTTGCCATCCCGGACCGCAGGATGAAGCAGGTGCCAGGCTGTGATGGTCTGCCCGGCCGAGCCATCCGATCCGGGACCGAGCACGGTTTCATAGTGGGCGAGAAGCGGAACGAGCCGGGTACCGTCGAATGGCGCCTGGGCATGCGACAGTCCGGCTGTAAGTGCCAGAAGGAGAGCGGGAACGATGGTTTTCATGGTAATCCGGGTTAATGGCGGTATTCGCTTTCAAAGTGGCTCCAGGCACCCCATTCCGGCCTGAGGTTTGTCCGAGGGATGACTGGAATGTGCATCCGGATTGCGGGAGGACCGTAGGACGGCCCATGCAACAGCCCCCCCTTCCAACGCAGCCCTTCCGGTTCGGCCCATGGACCGTGGACCCCACCAGACTGGACGTTACCGGACCGGATGGTTCGCGCAGATTGGAACCAAAAATCATGAACGTCCTGCTGGTCCTGGTTTCCAGGCACCCGGAGGTCGTGACACGCCAGGAAATCCTCGATTCGGTGTGGAGCGATGTCATCGTGGGAGACGATGTGTTGACGCGGGCCGTATCGGAGCTACGGCGTCTGTTCCATGACACGCCTCAGAATGGCCACGTCATTGAGACGATTCCATCACGTGGGTATCGGTGGGTCCCCCCTGTCCAGCCCATCTCTTCGGCGCCGCATGCATCCAGCCTTCCGCTCCGTCGCCCCGCCTTCGCCCGCGCGACAGGAGCCCTCCTGATCCTGCTGCTCGGAATTACCGGGTACCGGGTCATGGGACCGGCTGAACAGGCAGGCTACACCGAGCAGGCCCTCTCCGGCAGACCGTTCAGCACCGAACCAGGTACAGAGGCCGACCCTGCGTTTTCTCCCGACGAATCCATGCTGGCGTATGCTGCCCGCCCGGACCGGGGCACGTCGTGGACCATACGGACCCGCGACCTTGCCACTGGGATGTACACGGATATCGTCTCGGGCTCCAGTCCGGCAGTACGACGGTTCCCGGTCTGGACGCCGGCGGGAGATTCCATCGCATTTGCGGAAATGACAGAGGATAGCTGCCGCATTGCCATGACGTCTGTTCATGGTGGACCCACCCGGTCCGTGACCCGATGCACCGGCCGGATTACCGGGCTGTCCATGTCTCCCGATGGTTCCACGCTCGTTTTCAGTGAAGCCGTTGACGCCGAAGGTTCCGGAAGCGTGGCGGTCGTGTCCAGGCGGACAGGCGACCGCCGCAACCTGATGGCTGAACCGGGACACGGATACCGGCTTCCCGTGCACTCCCCCGACGGCGCCATGCTGGCGGTCGCCCGTGCGAACGTTCCGGGTCGATTCCGGCCCGTATTGCTCAAAACGGATGGCTCGGGCATGAACGTACTGACCGACACCAGCTTCGTCATCAATGGGTTGACGTGGAAGCCGGACGGAGAAGCCCTTCTGTTCACGTCCTATGGAGGAACGTCCTACACCATGTGGGAAATCCGGCCGGGTGATTCCGCATTGCGAAGGGTCGCACAGAGTGCAGGAACCGTGTCGCGCCCGACGTTCGGCCCCGTGTCCGAGCGCATGGCATTCGTGGACTGGTCCTACGACACCAATATCCGGACGGGGGTCGATGGACCATCCCGTCTGGTGGAGGCATCGACCTTCACGGACATCCTGCCCGAATGGGATCCGAACGGTACACGCCTGGCATTCGTTTCGGCGCGTACCGGCGAACCGGAGGTCTGGGTCCATGACACCGAGGGCGGCCCGCCCGTCCGCTTGACGGAAGGGCACACCCACTTTTCCGGTCCGCTGCAGTGGAGTCCCGACGGTGCATTCATCGGGTTCTCCCGCCTCGATCCGGACTCCGGGTTGCCACGGGCACACATTGTCGAAGTGGCATCCGGACGCGTGGATGCCATCACGGCCGAAGGTCCCAGCCAATCCCCCTTCTGGGTACCGGGTCACGACGGGCCGTGGTTCACGTCCATCTCCGGGGGGGAGTGGTTCGTACACACTCCCACCGGATTGCGTACCGATGTACCTGCCCGGATGGCCCGCTGGTCGGGGGTGGGCGATACACTCCTCGTGGTACGCCCGCATTCAGACGGGCTGTGGATCACAACACTGGATGGCTCCCGCACGCGACGGCTGCCAGTGCACCTCGATGCATTGCGCGCACATACAGGATGGACCGTTCGGGAGGGAACGGTCCTGGTCTCCGACCGACCGCGGAATGCGTCGACCCCCGTCGTCTCCACCGACATGATGGCATCCCGCGTCGATACCCTCTGGATTCCCGGAATCATGCAGGACAACTCCGGAATCTCGATGCGTACGGGACCGGAATCGGTCCATTATGTCCTGGAAGACCGGAGAGAGAGCACGATTATGATTACTTTGGGATCGCGTTGACAAACCCGAACCGCCATGACCCTCCGCTCCCTCTCGCTCGCCGTCGTCTTTTCACTGATTCTGACGGCCGGTGCATCGGCCCAGGACCTCCCATCCATCGCTGAAAAAACGGATGGAATGACCCGTGTTGACGGATTCGTTCCTGTCTACCTGGACGCCCGTACGGGGACCGTGTGGCTCGAAGTGGAGCGCTGGAACGAGGATTTCCTGTACGTGGTTTCGCTCCCGGTCGGCCTCGGCTCCAACGACATTGGATTGGATCGCAACCAACTCGGCGGTGAGCGCCTGGTGCGGTTCGAGCGGTTTGGCCCGAAGGTCATGCTGGTGGTACCCAATCTGAGGTACCGGGCCCGCACGGACAACGCCGCGGAACGGAAATCCGTTGAAGAGGCCTTTGCCTCAGGGATCCTGCACGGGTTCACGGTGGCTGCGGAAACCGACGGCCGGGTCCTGGTCGATGCCACCTCGTTCGTTCTCAGGGACGCACACGGCGTCACCGACCGGTTGCAGGGAGCGCGCGAAGGCAGCTTCAAACTCGACACATCGCGGAGCGCCCCGTACACCGACATGATCAAGGGCTTTCCGAAGAACACGGAAATCGAAGCCCTGCTCACGTTCACATCCGACAATCCGGGACGCGAAGTCCGCTCCGTGGCATCGGAGCCGGGTTCGTTCACCGTCCGGCAACGTCATTCATTCGTCGAGCTTCCCGGCGCTGGCTACACCCCGCGCCTGGCAGACCCCCGTTCGGGTTATTACGGAACGACGTTCGCCGACTATTCCGCGCCCATTGGTGAGGACATGCGCGTCCGGTACATTTCCCGGCACCGCCTGGAAAAGAAGGATCCGGCGGCCGAGCGCAGCGAGGCCGTAGAGCCCATTGTCTATTACCTCGATCCCGGCACACCCGAGCCCGTCCGTTCAGCCCTGCTGGACGGTGCGCGCTGGTGGAATGAGGCCTTTGAGGCGGCGGGGTTCATCAACGCCTTCCAGGTCCGCGTGCTGCCCGATTCGGCCGATGCCATGGACGTACGCTACAACATGATCAACTGGGTGCACCGATCAACCCGGGGCTGGAGTTACGGGTCATCGGTCACCGATCCGCGGACCGGCGAGATCATCAAGGGGCACGTGCTGCTCGGTTCACTGCGTGTGCGGCAGGACTACCTCATTGCCGAGGGTCTGCTGGCGCCGTACGCCGATGGCATTCCCGACGAGGACGCCATGCTGGACATATCGCTGGCCCGCATCCGCCAACTGTCTGCGCATGAGATTGGCCACACACTCGGCATCATGCACAACTACGCTGCGTCCGGCAACGACCGGGCATCGGTCATGGACTACCCGGCTCCGCTGGCTACGCTCACCCCGGACGGCCGCATTGATTTGTCGAGTGCCTACGATACCGGAATCGGAGAATGGGACATGTACGCCATCCGATACGGGTACACGGAATTCTCCGATCCATCGCAGGAGGCAGCCGGCCTGGAGGCCATCCTGAAGGAGATGCGCGTCAACGGGTACGAATTCATCACCGATGCCGATGCGCGCCCGGCGGGAAGTGCGCACGCAAACGCCCACCTATGGGACAACGGCACGGACATCGTGGACATGCTGTCTACGCACATGGATGTCCGGAAGCAGGCGCTGAACAGTTTCGGCGTGGCATCCATCCGGCCGGGCCGTCCGCTGGCCACGCTCGAGGAGGCCCTGGTACCGCTCTACCTGGGGCACCGCTATCAGGTGGAAGCGGTCAGCAAGCTCATTGGCGGGTCGACCTACACGTACACCGTCAAGGGTGACGGCCAGGCATTGCCCGTTCCGGTTTCGGCCGCTGAGCAGCTGCGCGCCATCGACGCCCTGCTGCATACCGTCACCCCACAGGCACTGGCCATTCCGAAACACCTACGGCAGAACATTCCGCCGCGCCCACCCGGATTCGGCCAGACACGTGAGCTGTTCGATGGCGAAACCGGGCTCATATTCGATCCCTACCTGCCGGGTGCCATCGTATCACAGCTTGTATTCGGACTCGTTCTGGATCCAGCACGGACCACGCGCCTCACCTATCAGAAGGACATGGATCGCGGACTGCCGGACCTGAGCGAAGTGCTGGTACGCATGACATCGACCATCTGGGACCGCGACGTACCGGCCGATGCCTACGATGCTGAAATGCAGCGTACCGTGCAGCGGGTCTGGATCGATGCCCTGCTGGACGCGGCATCGCGTTCCGATTACCCGGCTGCCGCCAGGTCGCGGATCGTGTTCCACCTCCGGGAGCTGCACGACCTCATCCAGGGTATCATGGAGGATGGCGACCACGAAACGCGCGGACACCGGATGGATCAGTTCGATACCATCGACCGCTGGCTGTTCCGTCCGTACCAGCCGACCGAAAAGAAGCCGGAAATCACCACCCCGCCGGGTTCGCCGATCGGCATGGCATCACGCCTCGAATGGCTGGCATCCTGGGAAGAGCAGACGTTGGTGTGCGCCTTCGACCGCAACTGGTAAACTGCGAAGATCGGGATCAGTCCTCTTCCGGTGGAGCGCCGTCGCCACCGAAGTCATGCTGGTAGCCAGCCGGAAACAGCGGCAGGAGGCCCGTGTCGGGACTGTAGGTGCGCAGTCCCTTCGAGGCTTCTTCCATGTTGCCGATCACGGACACGCCGCCCATGGCATCGATCTTCCCCACGTCTTCAGGTGACACCGTGAACAGCAGCTCGTAGTCTTCGCCGCCGAACAGGGCATACGTGTCCACGTCGTCCATGAACTGGTCGGCCACGGCCCGCGTCTCGGGGTCGAACGGCAGGGCGGGCACCCGGATGGTGGCCCCGGCATTGCTGGCCTTCGCAATGTGGTCTATTTCCGATGCAATGCCGTCTGAAATATCGATCATGGACGTCGGCTTCACGCCGGCCTCGCGGAGGGAACGGATCATGTCGAGCCGAGCGGTCGGGCGCAATTGCCGACGGATCACATAGCGGTGGGCATCCAGCTGCGGCTCGTAGGCATCGCCCAGGTCATTCAGCGCCTGACGTTGGTCGAGCAGCACCTTCAGACCGGCGTACGCGCCGCCGACATCGCCCGTGACGCAGATGAGGTCGCCCGGGTTTGCACCGCGGCGGAACGTGATCCGGGGCGTTGCCACCTCACCTACCACGGTAACCGACAGGTACAGCGCATGAGCGGTCGTGGTATCGCCACCGACCACCTGCATCCCGTAGAGCTTGCACGCATCGGCCATGCCCTGGTAGAGGCCGTCAATCATTTCCACGGACATGTTCCGGGGAATGCCCAGCGTAACCGTGGCGTAGCGGGGCTCGGCGTTCATCGCCACCACATCGCTGGCGTTGACCGATATGGCCTTGAATCCCAGGTACGGCATGGGCGCGAAGGCCCGGTCGAAATGCACGCCTTCAATGAGCGCATCGGTCGTCATGACGTGCAGCATGTCGTCCGACGCGCGGTACACGGCCGCGTCGTCCCCGATGCCCGTCACGAGGCCATCGGGCGATGCCGTGGCGCCGACGATATCACGAATGCGGTCAATGAGGCCGAATTCTCCAAGAGTCGATACAGGGGTAAAGGTGCTCATGCGGGTACGGGACAGATTTTTCCTTGAAAGGCGATACGGTCGGCGCCGGTCACCGACGGCATGCCGGTGGCGACTCCCTGCAGGGCTTCGTGGGCCAGGATGGCGAAACAGATGGCTTCCTTGGCGTCCGGGTGCATGCCGAGTGCTTCCGTGGACGTGATGCGGACCGATGGCAGGGCCCTCGTCAATCCCTGGACGATCGCCTGGTTCCGGGCGCCGCCGCCCGAGAGCGCCAGCAGGTCCGGCGCGCCGCCGTACCCGGACACGGCCCGGGCGACGCTGCGAACGGTCAGTTCTGTGATGGTGGCCACGGTGTCTGCGTCGGACAATCCGCGTTCGCGGGCGGCGGCGAGGCAGGACGACAGGTAGGCGGTCGAAAAGAGCTCGCGCCCGGTCGATTTGGGCGGCGCCTGGTGGAAATACGGATGGGTCAGCCACGCATCGACGAGCGCGTCACTCGGCGTTCCGGACAGCGCTACGGCGCCGCCCTCATCGAACGCCCGCCCGAACAACACCTGCATGGCACCATCAATCAGGCAATTCGCCGGGCCGGTGTCAAACGCCTGTACCTGGTCCCGCGCCGTACCTGCCGGCAGAATGGTCACATTGGCGATTCCGCCGAGGTTCAGCAGGACCCGTGATTCGGTGTCCGAGGTCAGGAGACACCATTCTGCATACGGTACGAGTGGCGCACCCTGCCCACCGCACGCTACGTCGCCAGTGCGGAAGTCGCCCACGACCTGAACCCCCAGGAAATGGGCGAGCATGGACGGGTCGCCCAGCTGAAGTGTGAAGTCCGGCGGTTCGTGATACACCGTTTGTCCATGCGAGCCAATGACATGCAGTTCCGACACATCCAAGCCGGCAGCAGCCAGCGTGCGGGTGATGGCGCCGGCATAGAGCCGCGCCAAGGTCGCCTGCATTCGGCCCACCAGGACGACGTCAGACGCCTCGGCATCCATACAGCGCATGATGTCCTGTCGCAGGTCGTCGGGGATCGGGTGCGAGTCGAACGACACGGGCACCAGTTTCAATGCGCGGCCGGTACCCGACAGCCGGACGAGTGCCACATCCACGCCGTCTACCGACGTGCCGGTCATGATGCCGGCAACCAGTTGACCGCTCATCCCTTCCGATCCCGCAGCGCTGCCGCGCGATCAAGGAACTCCTGTGACCGTTCCGGATGCTGTTCAGCCAGCTTCTCGTAGACCAGGACGGCCTCTCCGTAATACTGCTGATTCTCGTAGATACGCGCCAGCGTTTCGGTCACCACATCGTTGACTTCTGTGTCCAATTCCTCATCGGAAACGTCCGGTATATCTGGATTCGGCACAATACGGGCCGATTCGAGCTCCTCTATCAGGCGATTCAGGTCCTGGAATTCGGGCTCACCGGCGTCGGGATGCCCGAAATGCCGGTACAATACCGCGTCCCTCAGGCCCGTCCGGATGACCGGACTTGACGGGCACAGCATGGCCGCCTCCTGCCACAGCCGCAGCGACTCCTCGTCCCGTCCTTGATCGCGGGCCACACGGGCCAGCAACACCCTGGCGGCGACATGATGAGGGACGGCTACGATCAGGTCCTTCAGCAGCGTCCGCGCAGCAGACGTATCGCCCGATTCCATCAGGGAAGCAGCGTAGTGAATGTCGGGAAGGCTCATGATCGGTTCCATCTGGCTTGCGTCAGATTATACAGTGCAACAAACAAAAATCCCGCTGTGAACAGGAATTGGAATGGTACGGCTACCCACTCCCGGTGTGCCATCAATTGAACCAACCACCAGGCCGACCAGGCGCCGAATGCCAGCTCAACCCATAGCACCCGGGGTAATACGACCGATGCATAGGCGGTGGTCCACCAAGCGCCGTGACGGGGCTCTGTACTGCCAGGTGCGTTCCCGCCCCCGCTGCCGAGCGCAAACTTGGGCGTGCGGACAAAGGGTGTCTGCCGCTGACGCACGATTTCCCACGCGGCCACACCGTTGTTCAGGCACATACCGATGGATCCGGTGAGAAAGACCGGAAACCACAACACGTGGCGCACCCACGACGCATGAGCCGCGCGCTGCGTCACCAGGTGAGCGAGAAAAAAGCCGACAAATCCCAGGACGCCGACTGCCATGAAGCCGAAATAGACCGGACCGGGACCGCGACCGACGGCTTCAAGCCACACCACCGGGCCGTGCGTGAGGGCCGCGAGCACGATGAACGGGAATACCATGTTGGCTGTCAAGTGCACCGTCCCCTCCAGCCGTTGGACCCACGAGACCGGCGCCCTCCAGAGTGGACCCAGCATTTTGAGGGCCGTCTGCATACCGCCTTTCGTCCATCGGTGCTGCTGGGCCCGGAAGGCATTCATGGAAACCGGGAGTTCAGCCGGCACCATGGTGTGTACATCGAACAGAAGCCGCCATCCTGCCAGTTGGGCGCGGTAGCTGAGGTCCAGGTCCTCGGTCAGTGTATCGCTTTGCCATCCGCCGGCACTGTCGATGGCCGTCCGACGCCAGATTCCGGCAGTTCCGTTGAAGTTGATGAAGCACCCGGTCTCATGCCGGACACGCTGCTCCACCAGGAAATGGGCATCGAGACCCATGGCCTGGACACGGGTCAGTACGGATGCGTGCTCGTTCAAGTGCCCCCACCGGGCCTGCACAAGACCGATATCATCGGCGTCAAAGAGTGGCATGAGGCGTTCCAGAAAATCCGCGTCCGGAACGAAATCGGCGTCAAGGATGGCAATGAATTCCCCTGTGGCCCGCTCCAGGCCATGGGCCAGCGCCCCGGCCTTGAATCCCGTCCGGTGGCTCCGACGCACATGCTCCATCGGGACGCCGCGGGACACCTGGTCGCGTACAATACCGGCCACGATACCGGATGTCTCGTCGGTGGAGTCGTCCAGCACCTGGATCTGGAGCCGATCATGTGGCCATGACAATCCGGCGCAGGCTTCCAGGATACGATGCGCCACGAGGGCTTCGTTGTACAACGGGACCTGTACGGTTACCCGTGGGCGCGGGCCGGCCGGAAAAGTGCGCGGGTGCTTGCCGACAGGAAGGAGTCGTCGGCCGGCCCGCGCCAACACGAACAGATGCACACCGAAAACGAACAGCACGCTCATGGACACGGCGTACGCCACCGGGACGATGATGTCGACCGCCGCGCCTACCAATTCGAGGTGGCCGCCGTAAAAATGTCGTCGGCGATCTTCTCCAACGCATTGGCGGCAGCAGTTTCCTCTTCGGATGGGTTTTCCGGATCATATTCCTCGAATGCCGAGAAGGACCGGTTCAACAGCTCGTTCGATCGCACGCGGTCCGTGTAGATGACCTGCACGGCAATGGTGACCCGGTTTCTGGTGGCCTGCTCATTGCCCGAAACAGACGTCGGACGGTTCTCATACCGTGTTATCCGTGCCTGGAGCAGGGCATCGGCCACAGCTTCGTCTGGTTCCAATGACAACCGTGTTTGCCGCACGAACCGGTCCATGAGCAACTCCGTCAGGGAATCGTCCATGCCCGTGACCGTGGAAATGCTGGCATCCTCGACCAGGGGGACTGCCACCGTGGACAGATGCTCCGGAATGCTGGCACCCGTGAAACTGTAGAATTGACAACCGCCGAGCCAGAGCGCGGCGATCACAGCGGCCATACGAAGCATGGTACCAACCGGCCGCTGCATGTGCGCCCGGGACCTCATGCGTCCTCTCCTTCGATTTCCTTGAGCTTCCGGTACAGGGTACGCTCGCTGATGCCCAAGGCTTCGGCCGTCTGACGCCGGTTGCCATCGTACCGCTCAAGTGCGGTCAGGATGAGCGTACGCTCTGCATCTTCCAGTGTCGGCAGGTCATCACCGTTCCGGTGGTCCAGGTCCAGTTCGTACGGTACGTCTTCAATGAACCGGTCCTCCGACTGGGCCGCGTCGTCGTGCATCATCAGATACCGTGTGGGCGGTACACCCCCGGCATCCGGTCCGGATTCCGTATGTGACTTGTTGCCGCTGCGCGCTGCCTCCACGAGCGCCGCCAGTTGACCCTTCATGTCCCGGACTTCGGTACGGACATCCAGAAGGGTCCTGTAAATGAGCTCCCGCTCCTTCCCCCCGCCACTTCCGCCCTCGGAAAAAGGTGAGGACTCGCCATGCGAACTCGCCAGGGGCACAAGACCCATACCACCGGACGCTGCCGTCACTCCCCGCAGATAGGGCCTTATGTCTTCTGCCGAGACGGCATCCTGCGACAGCAATACCACGGTCTGCTCGGCCACATTCTTCAGTTCACGGATGTTGCCGGGCCAACGGTAATGCAGGAACAGGGCCCGGGCATCGTCCGCAAGACGCGGTGCCGAGGAATTGTACTTCTGCGCGAATCGGTGCTGAAAATGATTGAAAATGGGCAGGATGTCCTCGCGGCGCTCGCGGAGCGGCGGCACCCGGATAATGACCGTACTGAGCCGGTAATAGAGGTCTTCGCGGAAGCGACCAGCCTCCACTTCCTGGGCAAGATCCTTGTTCGTGGCCGCGACCACTCGGACATCGGTCTTGAGCACACTCGACGAACCCACGCGGCTGAATTCTCCCGTTTCCAGTACGCGAAGCAAGCGCACCTGGGCAGTGAGCGGCATTTCCCCGATTTCATCCAGGAAGATGGACGACCCGTTCGACTCTTCGAAATAACCACTTCGTCGCTCCACGGACCCCGTGTAGGCCCCTTTCTCGGCACCGAACAGCTCCGATTCAATGAGACCCTCCGGAATGGCTCCGCAGTTCACGATGAGCATGGGTTTGTGGCGGCGCGGACTCAGTTCGTGCACCGCCTGGGCCACGAGCTCTTTGCCGGTGCCGCTTTCTCCCTCGATGAGCGCCGTTATGCCCGTTCCTGCGATGAGACGCACCCGGTCCAGCACGTGGCGGATGCCCGCTGACGTACCGATGATCCCGAAGCGTTCCTGCATCGATGTGCGGTCCATGGGGTTATGCAGTCTCTGTGGCAGGTCCGATGGCCTCACCCATCAGGGTCGCCGAGGTGCAATCCGTGATACGGACGCGGACATACTGCCCAGCCCCGTACCCTTCGCGGTCGAACACGACCATCTTGTTGGTGTCGCTCCGTCCGGAAAGCTGTTCCTCGCTCCTGCGGGATGTGCCTTCCACCAACACCACGTGCTCACGGCCGATTTCCTGCCGGTTGCCCTCCAGGGAAATCCGGGACTGCAGTTCAATGATATCCGTCAAACGGCGCTTCTTGATGTCTTCCGGTACGTCATCGGTGTATTTGCGGGCCGCGTACGTGTCGGGACGCTCGGAATACATGAACATGTAGGCATGGTCGTAGCGGACGGCCTCCATGAGCGACAACGTGTCCTGGTGCTCTTCGTCCGTTTCTCCACAGAATCCGGCAATGATATCGGTGGACAGCGACACGCCCGGCACAATCCGTTTGGCACGGTCAACCAGATCCAGGTACTGCTCACGGGAATAGGTGCGGCGCATGCGCTTCAGCATGTCCGTATTTCCGTGCTGGACCGGCAAATGAATGTAGTTGCACACATTCTTGCGCTCGGCGTGCACATGCAGCAGTTCGTCCGAACAGTCCTTCGGATGGCTTGTGGAATACCGTATCCGGAGTTCAGGGGAAATGAGGCTTATCCGGTACAGCAACTCCGAGAAATTGACGTCTTCAGCCAGGTACGAATTCACGTTCTGCCCGAGAACGGTGACTTCCTTGAAGCCCTGGTCCACGAGCTCTTTGCACTCGTCCAGGATGCTCGAAGCGGGCCGGCTACGCTCACGACCGCGGGTGAAGGGTACCACACAAAACGAGCACATGTTATCGCATCCACGCATGATGGATACGAAGGCCGAAATGCCGTTCGAGTCGTAACGCACCGGCGCAATGTCCGCATACGTTTCCTCGCGGGACAGCAACACGTTCACGGCAGCCTGGCCCGTGTCATCCGCACGGGCCAGCAGGTTCGGCAAATCCCGGTAGGCATCGGGACCCACCACCAGGTCCACCAGTTTTTCCTCCTCAAGCAGCTTGTGCCGCAGCCGCTCCGCCATGCACCCGAGCACGCCGAGACGCATATCCGGATTGTGCCGCCTCTTGTGCGCACGGAGCTCCTGCAGTCGCCTTCGAACCTTCTGCTCGGCGTTCTCGCGGATGGCGCACGTATTGATGAGAACGATGTCGGCCGCATCGGCGTCATGGGTGAGCCCGTACCCGCCCGTTCGCAGCACCGATGCCACGATTTCGGAGTCGGAAACGTTCATCTGGCACCCGTAGGTCTCCAGATAGACCATTTTGCCACCGGATGCAGTCGCAGAGACCTGCTTGGGGGCATCCAAGTCATCAAGAATGGGGATATCGTCGGTCAGGTGCATGCTCACGTCCATTGAAGGGAGGATGGTATACCCGACAAAATGTCAGGTTCCGAATCCCGGTCCCGATATCGTACGTTACATGTCCGATTCATCCACCAGGAGTATGTATGGCCGGCCACAATAAATGGTCAAAGATCAAGCGGCAGAAAGCCGTGACGGACGCTCGCCGATCGAAAGCATGGGCCCGGATTACGCGGGATATCATGGTTGCCGCGCGCGAGGGCGGTGGTGATCCGGGTATGAACCCCCGGTTGGCGCTGGCCGTCGACAAGGCCAAGGGCGAGAACATGCCCAAGGACAACATTGAACGTGCCATCAAGCGGGGCACCGGAGAAATCGCCAGCGCTGACTACGTCGAAATGACGTACGAAGGATATGCCCCAGGAGGGATTGCACTGTTCATCGAAGCCCTGACCGACAATACCAACAGGACGGTGGCCGATGTCCGGACACTGTTCAACAAGGCCGGCGGCAGCATGGGCCAGAGCGGGTCGGTGGCATTCCAGTTCGACCGAAAGGGCATTTTCGAGATACCCGTAGCGGATATTTCCGAGGAAGCGCTGTTTGAACAGGTGGTCGACGCCGGTGCGGAAAACCTGGAGCGCGAAGACGAACTGTTCATTGTCACCACCCCGGTCGAGGCGTTTGGCTCGGTACAAGCTGCACTCGAACAGGCCGGCATTGAAGCGGAAGAGTCGTCCCTTCAGCGCATCGCAACGACCACGACCAGCGTCGATGCGGACACGGCCCGCAAAGTTGCCACACTCATCGAGAAGTTGGAAGACCACCAGGACATCCAGGCCGTCTACTCCACCATGGAACTCGACCAGGATACGCTCGAGGCCATCTCGTGATTGTTCTGGGCATCGACCCCGGATCGCACATCACCGGATTCGGCGTCATTGAACGGGCGCCGACCGGGGAGCGGTTGCTGGACACCGGTGTCATCCGTGTGTCGTCCGAACCGACCCACCAAATGCGTCTGAAGCGGATATACGAAGGTCTGTGCGAACTCATTGCTCAGCATAGACCCGATTTCTGTGCGGTTGAAATGCCCATCTACGGCAGCAACGCGCAATCCATGCTGAAACTGGGGCGGGCCCAAGCCACGGCCATGCTGGCGGCGCTGAACCACGAAATACCGGTCGTCGAGTACACGCCGAGCCAGGTGAAGAAAAGCGTAACGGGGAACGGGCAGGCGTCAAAGGAGCAGGTCCGGTACATGGTAGCCTCCATCCTCTCCATCGTGGACGTGGAAACCATTGTGCTGGACGCCTCGGATGCCCTGGCCGTCGCCCTTTGCCACGCCCACCGCGGTCCTGATTCAGCCAGCGGGGGTCACCGCAATTGGGCGGCCTTCATCCGCGACAACCCGGAACGGTTGCGGTGAAACGGCATCCGGAACGGCACCATGCCTTGATAAACGCCATTTCCGATTGCTACAGCGGGCTCTGGAGTGGTGTTAACCGGCCCCAGGATCTTTCTTTTTCGGCGTCAGCCCGCGTTCCTCATCCCGCAGGCGCACGATTTCCCTGACCTCTTCCTGATCGATGGCGCCGGTACTCATGCGGTGAACCAGGTGTGCGATCTGGTCGGGCTTTTTGGGCGCCTGCATCCATTCAGGATGGGCCTGCTCAATGATGGCCGAAAGGATGCGCAGGTATCCATACCGTTCGTCCTTCGTGGGAATGACCGCAATTTTTCGTGCGAACAGCTCGGCATTGCGGCCAACCTGCCTGTCAATGATTTTGTCTTGAGGGCTCATGCCGGTATACCGTGAGGAATTCTGTGCGGGATGGGATCGATCCCCAATATACGACGCGTGGGTAAGGACGTGGAAGAACCCCCCAACCCGTCGTTGCGTATTCTGGCGTCATGAAACGCGACGCGAGTCCATACCGACTGGAGCTGCTGCCCACCATCCAGGCCTTCCACCGGAAGGCTCGCCGGGAACGTGACTTCCACGACGGGCAGTTGGTGTACTACGGCCCCATGCCCGTTTACTACGGCATCGGGGAAGTACGCGCCACCGTGGACGGATTCGTCTCCGTTGACTTCCGTGGTACAGGACAATTCGGCGTCCATGAGGACATGTTTCGTCCAGAGTATCTTATTCCGATCCCCCAATCCACCCTGAACATGCTATGATCCGACGCCTGTTCACGCCGCTGATGCTGGCCCTCCTGCTGTCTGCCTGCAGCGGCTCCCCCGAAATCCGCCCCATGATAGGTGGTGAAGTCGACGACTTCGAAGACGGTGACCCCATAAGCTTGCTGGGTATGCCGTGGGAATCCATTGCCGACGGGGGCGAAACCACCTCCACGACATTCGTCGACACCCAGGGCAGCAACCAGGGATCGGTCTATCATTTGACGGTCGGCGGTACGCGGCCGGTTGGAAGTGCCGGCAACCAGGTGTCGGGCGCGCGGACCCGTTTGTCCGACGGTGCAACAGCTGTCGACGCCTCCACGTACGACGGCCTCGAGCTGTCCATGCGGGAATTGCAGGGCATGCAGGGCACATTCATTGTCCAGCTGGCCACGGCTTCCGTGTCTGACTTCGATTACTACAATGCCTACGTTGGTGTAAACGATGAATGGACACGCTACCGACTGCCGTTTTCGTCATTCAAGCAAGAAGGATTCGGAAAATCTGTTCCGTTCACGGCGGAAGACCTGACCCACATCGCTGTATTCACAAGTGGCTTCGGACCGTATACGCTTGCTGTGGATGATGTCCGGTTCTACCGGGCGCCCGCCGCCCCGGCCGACTCCACCCAGACCCCCACCCCATGAAAACGCTTGACGTACAGAACGTCCGGAAACAGTACGATGAGGTACTGGCCGTTGATAACGTCTCGTTCAAGGCCGAGCCTGGTCGCATCCTGGGGCTTCTGGGCCCCAATGGCGCCGGCAAGAGCTCGACCATCCGCATGATTTCGTACATCACCATTCCGGATGAAGGGCGCATCCTTTTCGGAAACGAACCGGTGAGCCCCCGTACGCAGGCCATCATGGGGTACCTGCCGGAAGAGCGCGGCCTGTACCCGAAGATGAAAGTGGCCGAGCAACTCGTCTATTTCGGGGAGCTGAAGGGCCTGTCGCGGGCCGAGGCCAAGCAGAAGGCAGCCTATTGGCTGGACCGGTTCGGCGCGCGCGACTGGGTGAACAAGCCCACGAACGACCTGTCAAAGGGCATGCAGCAGAAAATCCAATTCATCGCGACCATCCTGCATGACCCGAAACTGCTCATCCTGGACGAACCGTTCGGAGGGTTGGACCCGATCAACGCCGACTTGCTGCAGTCCATCATCATGGAACTGAAAGACGGCGGCCGGACCATCCTGTTCGCCAGCCACCGCATGGAACAGGTGGAGCAGCTGTGTGACGACATCTGCCTGGTCTCGAAGGGCCAGATCGTGCTGTCGGGGCCGCTGAACGAGGTCAAGCGCCGGTATGGCCGGAACACGGTCGAGATCGATTTTGAAGGCACCCCTGATTTCGTGGATGCGCTCCACGGCGTCCGGGTTACCCAACGCAGTTCGCGCCACGTGCAACTGCAACTCGAAGAAGGGTCCGATCCTGCGGCCATCCTGCAGGCAGCCATTGCCGGTACGGATGAGCTCATCCGATTCGAGCGCATGGAACTCCCCATGCGGGAAATATTCGTCAAGGCCGTGACCGAAGAACAAGGGGCGGCCGCCGCCGCGGAAGTCGGAACGGACGTCAACACCGCCGGAGGTGCCAAATGAACCGCATATCCGTCATTGCCCGCAACGAATTCGTGACGCGGATCCGCACGAAGGGATTCATCATCACGACGCTCCTGGGACCCATTATCCTGATCGGATTTTTCGTGGTCATCGGGATCGTATCGGTGAAGTCGCTGACGCCGGAAAGCAGCGAAATTGCTGTACTCGATTCCGGCGCGCAGCTGGTGGACCGGCTTGACCACGACATGATCTCCTTCACGCCCGTCGACGTTCCGGAGGATTCCGCGCGGGCGGCCGTCCTGGCCGGCCAATGGGACGGGTACCTCGTGGTGCCGGACGACGTGAGCACGGGCGGGACGCTCCGCTACTACACCACGTCCGGAGGTGGGTCCCTCTTCTCGTCCGACCTCAGAAACACGGTTGTGGCGGCCGTCCGCGCGTTGCGCGTGGAAGAGCAACAGGTGGATGCCGAGGTCTATGAGGCCATCATGGCCACGGTGGCCTTCGACACCGTACAGCTCACGGACACGGGCGAGGACCGGGGCAATACCGCGGCCTTCATGGTGGTCGGTTTCTTCATGGGTTTCCTCATTTACATGGCCATGCTCATTTATGGGTCTGTGGTCATGCAGGGTGTCATGCAGGAAAAGACCAACCGGGTCGTGGAAATAATCGTCTCCTCGGTAAAGCCGTTCGACCTGCTGCTGGGCAAGGTCCTGGGTATCGGCGCAATGGGGCTCCTGCAGATGACCTTCTGGGCGCTGCTGATTGCAGCCGGCACGTTCTTTTCGGGAGCGGTCATCAGTCTGTTCGTGGATCCGGCCTCGTTGCAGCTGCCCGCGACGGCATCGACCGACGAAGTCCTGGCCGCCATGGACTTCACGGTGCCGGCCATTGGGGCCGACCTGTTCGTCTGGTTCGTGCTGTATTTCCTGGGAGGATACATGCTCTACGCCACGCTGTTCGCAGCCATCGGCTCGGCGGTCGAGTCGCAGCAGGATGCGCAGGGGCTGACCATTCCGGTGATGATGCCCATCATCATGTCCATCGTGTTCATTCAGCCCGTCATCGAGGCGCCCGACTCCACGTTGGCGACAGTCCTGTCGCTCATTCCGTTCACCTCCCCCATTCCCATGGTCGTACGGATTGCTGTGTCGGACGTCCCGTTCTGGGAGATTGCCCTTTCATACGGCTTGCTCGTCCTCGCTATCCTTGGAGCGGTGTGGATAGGAGCACGCATTTACCGTGTGGGCATCCTGATGTACGGGAAGAAGGCCACTTATCGGGACATCGCGCGTTGGATACGGCAGTCTTGAATAGGCCGTACCCTGTTGGGCATGCTGCGTAAACTGCTTTTTTCCATTCTGTTGCTGGCGCTCGTGGCAGCCCTGCCGGCGCACGCTCAGTACTTCCGGTTCGGAAAGAACAAGGTCCATTACGAGGACCGGACCTGGTTCTACCTGCAATCGCAGCACTTTTCCGTCTTCTATCATGACGGATCGGAGTCGCTCGCGCGGTTCACGATCGGGGCGGCCGAGGAATCGTATGAGCAGGTTACCCGCCTGTTCAACTTCAGGCCCACCGCTTCCATTCCGCTCATCGTCTACGAGGACCATGGCGAATTCGCGGTCACCAATGCCGTGGACCTGCCCATCTACAGCGACGGCATCGGGGGGGTCACGGAGCTGTTCAAGAACAGGATTGCCGTCCCCTTCACGGGAGACTATCGCGACTTCCGCCGGGTAATCCACCATGAACTCGTGCACGCGATGGTCAACGAGTTCTACTTTGAAGGCAGCATACAATCGCTGATTTCAGGTGGCCCGCGGGCACGCATCCCTATTTGGTTCAACGAAGGCCTGGCCGAATACGCTGCTCTCGGTTGGGACACGCAGTCCGATATGTACATCCGGGAAGCCGTCCTTGAGGACCACCTGGCCGACATACCCGACCTCGGTGGGTTTTTCGCGTACCGCGGCGGGCAGAGCGTGTGGGACTATGTGGCGGCCCAGTACGGCGAGGAGAAAATTGCCGATATCCTGCACAGGGTCAAAACCCTTCGCAATGTGGATGAGGCGTTCAAACGGTCCATCGGACTCGGAACCGATGAGTTGAGCGAGCGCTGGCAACGGGCGTTGCGGGAAATCCATTTTCCGGAAGTAGCGGCACGGGAGCACCTGGCCGACCTCGGACGGGTGGTCATTTCCGGAGATGACGGGTACTACAATGTGAGTCCGGCACTGTCGCCCCTGGGAGACCGGCTGGTCTATGTCACGACGACACAGGGTCTGTTCGATGTATACCTGGCCGATACCGACGGCACCACTGAACCCGTGCGCCTGGTGGCTGGTCAGAACAGCCGTGACTTCGAGGCCCTTCCGGTACTGACACCGGGCCTGTCCTGGAGCCCGGACGGACGCCGCGTGGCCGTTGCCGTCCGACGGGGTGATGTCGAATCGGTGGCCCTCATTGACGCCCGAACGGGCCTGAAGAGCCACGTGGACATTCCCGGACTTGCCCAGATCCTGAGCCTGGCATGGAGTCCGGATGGCACTCGCCTGGCGCTCGGCGCCAGCAATGGGTATCAAAGTGACATTTATGTCCTTGACCTGGATACCCACGAACTGCTCAATGTCACCGACGATGTGTACAGTGACCACGAACCGACCTGGCGGCCGGACAGCAAGGCTCTGGTATTCCATTCGGACCGGGGCGAGCACACCGTGCTCGGCACCCAGGCCTACATGATGGAACACGACTTCGACCGCAAGGACCTCTACCTCCTTGCGTTCGACACACCGGGCATGGTGCGTCGCCTCACCTTCAACACCGTGTGGGACAGTTACAGTGCTCGCTACGGTACGTCCGAGTCGGAACTCTACTTCCTCTCCGACACCAACGGCATTCCGAACGTCCATGTCATGGATCCGGCGCGCAGAACCGCTCTTCCGGTGACCGATCTGGACGTGGGTGCCATGCAGCTGGCTGTTTCCGGTGACGGGCGCACGCAGGCGCTTGTGTCGCTCCGGGAAGGCGTGCCGTCCATTTATGTCACCAGGGATCTTTCGGAGCGACGGGTGCTGGCACCGCAGCCCACTGTCTGGGCCCAGCGCGTGGAACAGGACTCCACCCGGCGAGCGCCCGTCGCCGAATTGGCCAACCGCACGGTCAGGACGCAGAATCCGTTCCTGAGGGATGCATCGGATGGCCGGCCCTACGTCCGGGGACGGGATCGTGTGGCGGCCGCACCGGACCGGGGCCGCGCGAATCAGCAAGAAGGCCTGCAGGAACGAGGTCCGGTGCGGCCGCCACCGGATTCCCTGTTCGGTGGCGTCCGGGTGGATTTCGAAACCCTCCGGAGTGTTGGCCGCTTACCCATCTCGGATGAGGTCCGGGCCCTTCAGGAGCCAACTCCCGATCGCGCCTACACCAACGAGGACGGTGAGCTGGTCCCGCGCCGGTACAAACTCCGGTTCTCCCCCGACATCGTCTACGGCGCGGCTGGCTACGATGCCCTCTACGGCGTCCAGGGCATTACCCAGATGATGTTCAGCGACATGCTGGGCGATCACCGTATCCTGGTGTCCACCAACCTGTTGCTGGATCTCAGGAATTCCGACTACATCATCTCGTATGAGTATCTGCCCGGTCGTGTGGACTGGACATTTTCCACCTTTCACCTGTCCCGCCTGCTGGCCGATTTCGAACGAACGAACCCGACATACTATCGGTACCGGCAGTACGGAGCCCGCCTGTCCGCCAGTTTCCCGATTGACAAATTCCGGCGCCTCGATGCCGAAATCGGTCTCGTTGGCGTGAACCAGGCGGACATCACCGACGTGTCCCGGCCCACAAGCGCCCGCACGGTGGTTGTCCCGCGCATTTCATTTACACGCGACCGGACGGTCCCGGGCTACCTCTTTCCCGTTGGCGGGTCGCGCATGGCTGTATCCGTATCCGGCAGCCCGTTCGCCCTCGGAAACAGCAATGTCCGCTTTCTGACCATCCTGGGCGATGCCCGGACCTATGTATCGGCCAGTCGCAACCGGCTGGTCTGGGCATTCCGGATATCCGGCGCCGGATCGTTCGGCCCGCACCAGCAGGTATTCTATACGTCTGGTGTCCAGAATTGGATAAACCGTAATTTTGACGACATCAACGGCTTCCCCATCGCGGACGTGTCAGACTTCGTTTTTGCCACGCCTGTCATGCCGGTACGAGGGTTCGACATCAATGCCGCCAACGGCTCCCATTTCGGCCTGCTGAATGCGGAATTCCGTTTCCCGTTGGTGGCGTCCCTGCTGCCCGGCAACCTGTTCCTTTCGACCATCCAGGGCCAGACGTTCGTTGATATCGGTTCCGTCTGGGGCGGACGGGGCACGACGCAACGGGACGATATCCTGGCCGGAACCGGCTTCGGGCTCCGGACCATCGTCCTCGGATATCCGCTTCGGGTGGACATGGCCTGGCCCTTCGATGGCACCCATTTCGGCGATCGCAGCACCTACGTTTCTGTCGGCTTGGACTTCTGAACGCCCCTTACGCAGGTACAGTTTTGGTGAAAAGGGGCATTGCGTGGCAACCCGGCGTATTCTGTTCGGTAGTGAGTCCGCTATCCACATCATCCCACCCGCATGCAGACCGAGATCAAAAACCTTTCCGACGTCGAGCGCCAGCTCGAAATCACAGCCACGTTCGCCGATCTCTCGGAGGATTTCGAAAAGGCCGTTCACGCGCAGAAAATGCGTACGAACATGAAGGGCTTCCGGCCGGGCAAGATCCCGACGGCGCTCGTCAAGAAGGTGTACGGCAAGGCCCTTGCATACGGCGTGGCTGAGGAACTGGTGCAGAAGACGTTCCACGATGTCGTCATCCACGACGACGCAATCGATGTGCTGGGACAGCCGACCATCACGGAACTGGAATTCGACTACGACACGAAAGGTGACCTGCGCGCTGTGGTTGCATTTGGCGTGCGTCCGGTCTTTGAACTGAAAGATGTATCGAAGGTCACGCTGAACCGCCTCACGCACACGATCGAGGACGAGGAGATCGAAAAGGAAATCCAGGCCATGCTGGGGTCACGGGCCGACCTGGTGGAGGCCGAAGGGCCGTCCACGGCCGAGTCGTACGTGATTGTCGATCTCGAGCGCCTGGAAGACGGCGAACCGGTCGACGGCAGCGTACAGGAAGCCGTCCCGTTCCTGTTGTCCGACGAAAACCTCATGCCTGAGCTTCGGGAAGGTCTGACCGGCAAGAATGTCGGTGATGTGGCGCAGGTCGAATTTCCGGCCCCTGAGGGTGATGAGACCCGCACCTACCGGATGACGGTCAAGGAAATCAAGCGCCGTGAGCTGCCCGAATTGACGGACGATCTCGTCAAGGAACTGACCGAAGAGAAGGTTGAAACAGAAGACGCGCTTCGTCTGGAAATCCGCCGTCAATTGGAAGATGGTTGGACAAAGCGTTCCACGGAGCTGTTTGAGTCGGACCTCATCGAGGCCATGAATGGCTTGCATGACTTCCAGATACCGGCATCGGTCGTGGAGATGTACCAGGACGCATTCGTAAAGGAACTCCAGAATCGCCAGAAGGACAACAAGCTGCCCGCCGGCTTTGACGCGGAAGGATACAAGGAGTCCCGCCGTGAGGAAGCCGAGCAACAGGCGCGATGGATGTTCATCCGCGACGCTGTAGTGGCCGCGCACTCGCTTGAGGTTACGGACGAAAAAATGGACGCCCATTTCGACAAGATGGCAGAGGAAGGCGGTTTCCCCGTGGACATGATGAAGCAGTATTATGAGTCCATGCCACAGATGATGCAGAACGTCCGCGAACGCATGCTCTCGGAGCTCGTCTTCGAAACGCTCGCCGAGACCATGAAGGTGAAGGACGTAGACCTGGAAGCATACCGGGAAGCGGCCAATAAGGAAACCGAAAAGGCGACCAAAAAGCCGGCCAAGAAGGCTGCTGCCAAGACGACCAAAAAGGCCACCAAAAAGGACGCGAAGTAATCCGGAACCCGCCTCGGTCGGGCCGGGTTTGCACCCCACTCCAAAACTCCACGGTGACATGGTCGACGACTTCCTGAAGTTCAGCCGCAGCCTCGGCAACCTCCCTTCCGATATCTATTCTGGCCCTTCGAACAATGTCCCCATGAGCACGCTCGTGCCCATGGTCGTGGAGCAGTCCAGCCGAGGGGAGCGGGCCTATGACATCTTCAGCCGGCTGCTGAAGGAGCGGATCATCATGCTCGGCACGGGCATCAACGACGCCGTGTCCAACCTCATGGTTGCCCAGCTGCTGTACCTGACATCCGAAGATCCTGACCGGGACATCAACATCTACATCAACTCGCCTGGCGGGTCGATAGACAGTGGTCTGGCCATCTACGATACCATGCAGTTCATCAAGCCAGATGTCTCGACCATTTGCGTGGGACTTGCGGCTTCCATGGGATCGGTTCTCCTGGCGGCGGGGGCCAAGGGCAAACGTGCCGCGCTGCCCAATTCGCGGGTCATGGTGCACCAGCCGTGGATGGGTGGCGTGCAGGGCCAGGCATCGGACATTGAAATCCATGCCCGGGAAATCGTGAAGATGAAGCAGGCTCTGTACGGCATCCTGGCCCACCATACCGGCCAGACCCCGGAGAAGATCGAGGACGACGGTGACCGGGATTTCTGGATGAGCGCCGCTGAAGCCAAGGAGTACGGGCTCATCGACAGCATCCTGACGCCGGGAAGCAACGCACCATCGAAGCCTGAATAGCGGTTCCGGAACCACAGTGGAACTCCGGCCATCAGCGCGCGTGATAAATCACCCACGATTTATCACTTGTGCTTATGAATCTCCTGTCGTTGGAGCACGTCCGCACGTTTGTCACGGTCGCTGACACGCTCAGCTATACCCGCGCCGCCGAGCGGCTGTACCGCACCCAGTCGGCCATCAGCCAGCAGATGCAGAAGCTCGAGGACCAACTCGGGGCATCCCTGTTCGAGCGGAACGGGCGCCAGACCACGCTGACCGAAGCCGGCCGGACCCTGCTTCCCTATGCGCGCCAATTGCTGGACATGAACCAGGAAGCCATCGGAAAGATGGCTGTCGTGGAGTCCAGCGGGCTTGTCCGTGTTGGTGTGCTGGAGGAGGTCACGTTCGGACCGCTGGTTCAGCTGCTGTCCCGCTTCGGGAAACTGGCGGCCAACATCCAATTGGAACTGACCGTTGCAACGAGCAGCGACCTGGCCGAGGCCATTGCCGCGAACCGTCTGGACCTGGCCGTAGCCAATACCCGCTTCGATCCGGATGGCACGACACCATTGTGGAACGAGCGGTACGTATGGGCAGCGTCGGACAACTTCGAAGTGGACCGGAACGCTCCGTTGCCATTGCTGATGGATCCGCCGGGGTCATCCTGCATGGCCCGTGCATCGGCCGTTTCTCATCTTGAGGCAGCCGGAACGCCCTGGACCCTCGTCTTGGCCAGTGACTCCATGGCGGCGCTGCAGGCCGCCGTCCGCGCCGGGCTTGGCATCGGACTGCTGGCCGAATCGGCCGTTCGCGCGGATATGCGCATCCTGGGCACGTCCGATGGGCTACCTGATTTGCCGGAATCCACGATCGGAATTTACCGGGCAGGGGATGCAGCCTCGACGGCCGTCGAATCGCTGCACGACTTCATGGTCACGCACTTGCAGGTCCTCTCACCCGGAAGCTGACGCCGCCTGCCAGATTTGCGGCACGTGGTGCTCAATGTGGTCCGTGTAGTCCACGACCAGCTCGTGGAGCGTCATGGAGCGGTACGAACCAACCCGGCACTCGTGATTGGCCGATGCTTCGGGAATCCGGGCCATGACACGCGACAGCGTCTGGTTGTAGAGCGCCCACAGGGTGACCACATCGCGCCACGGTGTGTCCTGCCAGGCGCCCATCACGACCATGTGGTCCTGTGGGTACCCGGGCCCCACATACGGATTTTCCGTAGAACCGCGGACGAAGCGCTGGTGATTGTTGGACGCCGAGTCAATGAGGTGGCCCAGGATTTCCTTCGCAGACCATTTGCCTTCGGCCGGCCTCGCCGCGGCAGCCTCGTCGGGAATCGCGTCCAGGCGCGGCTTGAGGGTCTGGACGAGTTCCGCCAGTCGGACGGATTCAGTGGCAAACATGGCAGTACGGATTGGTTGATTGATGCAAGAGCTCAGGCAGGTGTTTCGGCCGACACAGCGGCTGCGGGCATGGGCGTACATTCAATGGCATGCTTGGCAGGTGATCGCGGGGCGCGCCCGAAGTACACAATCAGTGCTACGGCCGACACGAGTACCAACATGGCGATCCCGATACGGGTGTTCAGTACCTCCCCGGCCAGTAGCCATCCAAGCAGGACGGCCACCACGGGATTCACAAAGGCGTACGAGGCTATCTGCCGTGGCTGCGCGTTGGCCAGTAGCCAGACGTAGGCCGTGAACCCAACGATGGACCCGAATACCACCAAATACGCCAGCCCAAGCAGCGATGACGTGGTCATGGCCTGCACATCGAGTCCGCCGACTTCTCCGGTCAGGAAACCCGCGATGAGCAACAGGATTCCGCCGCCTACCATTTGCCATGCAGCCGAAACACCCAGATTCCTGGGCAAATCCATGCGCTTGCTTTGCATGGAACCAACGGACCAGGATGCAGACCCGACGATTACCCCCAACATGGCCCACCCCTTCGAGCTGCCATTCAGGTCCGGTGCGGCCAGCAACCCTACACCCACGATTCCCAGAACCAGCCCGAGCATGACCTGGGGACGCGGACGTCCGCTACCGAACCACCGCCAATCCAGAAATACCATCCATAACGGAACGGTCGTCACCAGGAGAGCGGCGATGCCGGACGATATTTCCTGTTGGGCCCACGCCACGGCACCGGTGCCTATTCCGAGGGTGGCCGCGCCAATGATCATGGCGTTGACGACCTGACTTCCATTGATCGACTGGCGCTTGCGCACTGTAGACCAAGCCAGCATGATGCCCCCCGCCACAAGAAAACGCACGGCCAACATGAGGAACGGAGGCAGGCTGTCAATGGCGAATGCGATGGCCAGGTAGGTGGACCCCCAAATGACATACACAGCAGTGAATGCTGCGAGTAATTGGACGAGCGGGGCGCGGTTCGACATGGCATTCTGGATGGATGCCGGGCTTACCGCATACCCCAGCATCAGTTTCGCAAATAATGTTAATGTCCTACATTAGCACAGCTGATGATGCCGGCGCGTATACTCCGTGCCTCCATCGCGTCCACGCATCCATTCGCCCCATGCTGTATTCCGCTGCCCGCGCACTGTTCGTTTCCTGGTTTTTTGTCGTAGCGGCCGGCTGTTCGGCAGACGAACCCGCAAGAACGGAACCGGCCAGTACGCTGGAGAGGGGGCTGGCAGCGCACGGTGGCACGCAGCAGTGGGGTGCCCAGGCCCGCCTTTCGTATGCGTTCGATCGCGGCAGTGGCCCGGAGAAGCAGGTCATAGACCTATGGAACCGCCGCGTCCGCTGGGACGGTCCGGATTTCACACTGGGGTTCGACGGTGACAGCGCATGGGTGGCGCCCGACCCGGAGGCCTTCGGCACGGGCGACCCGCTGTTCTACAGCAGTCTGTATTTCTACTTCTTCGCCATGCCGTTCGTACTGGCGGATCCGGGAACGGTGCACGAGGATCTCGGCGTCAGACAGATCAACAGCCAACCATACCGGGCCGTGAAGGTCACCTACGAACCCGGCACGGGTGCCTCCCCGGACGATGCCTACATTGCCCACTTCGACCCTGATACGGGCATGCTCCGCTACCTGTTGTATACGGTCACGTTCATGTCCGGCGCACCCAGCGAGCGCTACAGTGCCCTGGAATACCTGGAATGGCAGAATGTGGATGGACTGCTGGTGCCCGGGGAGTTCGTGGGACGGCGCTGGTATGCCGATGGCGACTCAATAAGCGGTGAACGGTACAGACTCACCTTCAGTGATGTTGCGTTCGGAACCACGACGCCTGCCGATTCGCTGTTCGCGCGACCCTGACGTGCGTCGACATGGGCGTGAGGCCCGACGTTAATCGCCCCGCAACTCCACAGCCGGGTTTGTATTGGCAATCCGGTGGAATTGGGACGCAATGGTCAGGAACGCCGTACCCAGCACGATCGAGAGGGAAATGAAGAATCCCAACGACCCGACCGGCATCGGATCGGCAAATATGGACCCGAGCAACGCCGTCATGCCGAAATAGCCCAGCGGCGCGGCAATGACACTGGCGATGGCAATGATGATGAAGAACGTCCGGTTCAGTTCACCGGCCAGTGACCCCAGGGAGGCTCCCAGGACTTTGCGGATACTGATTTCACGCTTCCGACGAATGACCTTCTGTGAGACCAGCCCGAACAAACCCATGCAGGAGATGATCAACGCCAGAAATGCGACGAAGCTGAACAGTGATCGAATATTCCGGTTTTCGAGATAGATCCGGTCAAAGACACCGTCCTGGAAAAAGGCCTTGTATTCACGGCCCGGCATGAGTTCTTTCCAGACGGAAGCCACGGCTTCGTTGGTTGCTGCGGCGGCACCCGCTGCTGCCTGGATGGTCATGTAGCTGAATTGCCGGTCCGGAGTCTGCGCAATGATCATGGGCTCCATGGGGCTGTAGATGTCATCGTACTGGACGTTGGCCACCACACCGCTGACGGTCAGCACCAGGCTGTCCTGACGCACCTCCTGTCCAATGGCTCCTTCGGGCGTCCATCCACTTCGAGCGACAAACAATTCATTGACCATGACGGCCCCGTCAACGTCCGTGTTGGAGCCATCGGTGAAGCTTTCTCCCGCAATGAGCTCGAGCTCATAGAGATCCACGAATCCCGGCCCAACATCGAAACGGACCACGCCCATCTTGTCCGGCCCGTCAGTCACGGTTGTGGTGGTCCACGAACTCCAGAAATTGTGCTGCGCGCCGACAATCTGTTCTACACCAGGAAGGCGCTCAACAGCTCCTGCCAACTGTTCATACATCCCGGCCTCACGAAGGGGAACTATGATCTTCTGCTCAGCAGCATAGCCCCAGTCCCGGTCGGCCTGATACGCAGCATTCTGCGTCATGACCACGCCTGTGATCATGGTCAGAAAGGCAAGGATGAATTGGAAGGTCAGGAAGGTATATGTCAGCGGGTTTTCGCCTCCGAGGGTTGTGCGGCCGCGGAATATGGCGATCGGCGAGAACCTGGAAATATAGAATGCAGGGTAGGCACCGGAAGAAATGGCCGTTACCAGCAGAAGTCCACCGAGAAAGATCCACAGTGTCGCCGTGTTGGCATCGGCCGGTGTTACGCCACCCCCTTGTTGAGCAAACATGGCGTTGAAACCGGGAACGAACCACCCGAATGCCAACAGCACGCCGACGCCCAGAGACAGCGCACAAACCAGTGTGTTCTCGGCGAGGAACTGCAGGATGATCTGCCCACGCGTCCCCCCCATCGTCTTTCTTACGGCGATTTCCCGAAGACGCCGAGTCGCCGTAGCAAGCGCAATGTTCACGTAGTTGAGACAGGAAAGCAGCAACATGAACAAGGCCAGCACCCCGAACACGATGCGGGCTGCTGCCGGCGACCCGCCTGCCAGGCTCCCATTCACATTGGATGCGGTCGTTGCCAAATCATACAGGTTCACAAACCGGAACGATGCGATGGGCAAATCCTCGTCCACAGCGTTCTGAAGCGCTTTGTAGGACTCCATTTGAGCCGCAACGACACCTGCATGGTCCGGATTGGTCAGTTGAATGAAGGTCGCCTGGGTACGCACATCCCAACGCAGTACGTCGACATCCCGGTACGAATACGGGACAATGGCGTTGAACCGGAAGCCGGCCTTGCTCGGAAACGGCGCGGCAATAGCCACCACCGTGAACGTGGCCTCGCGTTCGTCCGAGAATCGCAGTGTAACGGGCGAACCGATCGGGTTCGACTCACCGAAAAACTTCTCTGCCATGGCATGACTGAGCACGATGCTGTCGGCCTCACGAAGACGGGTTGGATCGCCCAGCCTCATGGGAAAGGACAGCATCTCCATCAATGCAGGATCCGCATACCACAACCACTCCTCGAACGAATTGCCGTTCGACGTGGCCGTTGCTGAGCCGTAGGAAATGCGAGCCGCCCGTTCGACCTGCGGAATACCCGCTTCCATCGCTGCAGCCAGCGGAATCGGCGAAGGGCCATTCAGCTGTACGCCGTTGCCGCGGTCAATTTCCGTCATTACCTGGAAGATGTTCTCACCTCCCACATGGAACTGGTCGCGGGTCAATTCCGCCTCGATGAAGAAGAACACGAATACAGCCGTGGCCACTGCAATGGACATGCCAGCGACATTCATGAGTGAGGACGCCTTGCTCTTCAACAGATTGCGGTAGGCGACACGGAAGTAATTGGCAAACATGAGAAGCGTCCAGGAAATGGAGTCGGAAAGGAGGTGTGGAAGGGAGCGAAGGGCCTGCCGCCAATACCAGGCGTTGGCTACCAAGCGCCCGTCGGTCTTGGCGCGATGGGAATACATCTGGTGGACATCCCCCATGGCGGCCTCCCGAACGGGCGGTGCCACGCAGCGCGAGAGAATGCGCTCCGCCAGGCGCGGTGGACGATGGGTCATGACGGTTCCAGTTTCATGATGCCGGTCCAGACAGCGTCATGGACCGCTTTCACATCAAGAAGCGCCTGCTTGCCCTTCGGCGTGAGATTGTACAGGACGGTCGGCCGCCCTCCCCGATCAGGATCGACAGCTCCTTCGGTGGTCTTCACCAGGCCCTTGCGCTGCAGTCGGTGCAACGGGGCATAAATGGAACCGATCGACCAGTCACGACCGGTCGATCGGTTCATGGACTCCAGGATTCGCACGCCGTAGGCGTCATCCTGCAGACGCCAAATGGCGAGCAGGAGCAATTCTTCAGAGCGGCCAATGAGGTCCATGGGGGTACACGAATGCGTTCAACCCCCTACTATTCGGAATGAATAGTATAAAGTTTCGCCCCTACAGGTCCACCTCCCGCTTCCGGACCATGAAGAGTCCTTCAGCCTGGCTGCTCACTACAATGATGCCGCTCTTGAAGTACGGATAGTTGCTCCATGAGCCACCGAATCCGTACACATCGTCAGCAAACGGCGCCGTGTCAAAGTGGCCGAACTCAATCGGATTCAATGGGTCCGTAATGTCGAGTACACGCAGTCCGGACTGGTAGTTGGACTGGTACATGTAGTTGCCCTTCACGTACAGGTTGTGGTCACTGGCACCATTGCCATGATAGAACTCCTTCGCAAGAATGGGCTCGTCCAGGTCCGTGACGTCCCATACGAGCGTCCGCGTTTGGTCGACGATCTTGTTCATTTCGTCGAGTTCGTCGTTCATGAAGAAGTATCGGTGGTCCTCAGACAGCCAGCCCTGATGTGTGTATGCCGTGTTCGGGTAGGTGGCCACGGCGATGGTGGTTGCGTTGGACTTGTCGGTGACGTCGGCAATGACGAACGCACTGCCGTTGGAGCTCATGCAGATCTCCTGGCCACGGTGGTCATTGTCCGGACCCTGGTACACGACGCACTGGGCATCATGCGTACCGCCCGTTCCTTCATTCACGTAGCAACCGACGAATTCGGGATTCAGTGGATCCTTCAGATCCATCATGTAGAGCTGACCGCCACAGGACTCGCCACCTGAATCGGAGCCCACGGCATATGCGAAGCCGGTTTCTTCGTTGATAACGATGTTGTGTACACTCCACAACTCGGTATACAGCGCGTCCACTTCGAACGTGACGGGCATGTCCTGGGGCCGCACGTCGCGCAATCGGGTCAGGTCAAAAATCTGAACGCCGTGCTGCTCGGCGCCATCGGCCACGATGTAGGCATGATTACGGTACACTTTCACGTCGCGCCACCAGCTACCCGGTGAGCCTTCCGTGCGCATGATTTGTCCCACGATGACCGGGCGGGCCGGGTCACCGATGTCAACGAAGGAAAGACCGTCAGTCCGGCCCGCCAGCACATACTCCCGACCAGTGTCCGGGTCTTCCCATCCCCAGACATCGTTCATGTTCGCTCCACGGTCCTGTACCATGTCTCCTACACTGATGAACGACACCAAATCGACATTCTCGCACGGGAAGAGCCCTTCCACTTTACCGTCTTCGCATTCCTGCTTCTCGGTACCGGTAATGGACTCGAATGAGGTGACGTCACCCGTAGCGTCATTGGCTTCCTTCCACATTCCGTCGGCCGCCCGCTCATAGATGATGGAACGACCCGCGCCGTAGTCGGCACTCGGTGCTCCGACGGCCAGGACATCCCCCTCAATGGCGACGCCCACGCCGAAGTTCTTGCCACGCTGCTGCGCGGGCGCCTCGAGACGGACCGGTGCCACATCGGCATGGTGCACATTGAACACGAACGCCGCGCCCCGGGCACCGACGAGCAATTCATTGGCAGACAGTGCCAGACCCTGACCGAAATCACCGCTCGCGCGGCCTCCCACATTTTCCGGCTGAACCCACGTAGCGACGTGGTTCAGGCTGCCCTCACCATCGTTCTCATAGACCAGTACAGCGCCGGAACCGCCTTCTTTGATGGCGCCGACGTAAAGGTGCGTATTGGACGCAGCCAATGACCGACCGAGCATGGCCCCGCTATCCAGGCCGGAGCCGTCCAGGGATGCCACCAGTGTCATGGCGCCGTTTTCGCTGGCCTCGTATACCAGAACACCACCGCGGTCATCATTCATGGTCGGTACGCCCACATACAGCATGGAGCCCGATGCAACCACCGCCCACGCCGGTGCATCGACCAATACGCTACCAGAACCGTCGTCGGACATCATGTAGACCGATCCGTCATTGATATCGCCATTGTATGACGTCACGAACGTCTTATTGCCCATGCGGGCAATGGTCTGCGTCCGGTACCCGCCCCGCGCATAGGCTCCGCCGAACTCGAATCCATCCGGCAGGCGTGACGGACCCAACGTCCGCACATAGGCCCAACTGTCGTCGGCACCGCGCTGGAATACGTACACACTGGCTTTTGCGGGCGCACCGATGAAAAGTTGATCGCCATGAACCGTCAGCGAGCGTCCGAATTCATCGCCATGTTCGGCATCGGGAGCGCTAATACGTCCGACCTCAACCCATTGTCCTGCATCGTTTTTACGATACCGGTACACTTCCCCTGCAGGGTCAGCTCCAGCTGGCCAGTCGACCGATGCAGAACCAATGAGGAGCTCTCCGTCGGTCAGGACAACGGACGATCCGAAGCCAAGCACGGAGCCTTCCGACTCGTGATAGAATGTCTGCGCAGAGGCCGACCCTGCAAAAAGAAGGATGACGGCCAGCAAAAGTGAACGAACGGACATGTCGGTGTCTGTGTCTGGGTGTGTGGGTGGGAATCCTCCAGAATACGGGATGGCTGTCAATTCCGCCTATTGCTATTTATGTAAGCACTTACGTAATTGTCGACATGAATGCACTGTTTGAACAAGCTGGCGTCCTGGCTCTAGGCTCCCGGATCCGGGCGATCGGCGAGCGTTTGGCGGAAGAGGGTCGGCACGTGTACCGCGAACACGGTCTGGAACTGGATGCCAGTTGGTTTCCCGTTTTTTACCACCTCCGCCACACCAACGAGGCATCTGTCTCTGATGTCGCAACAGCCATTGGCAGGACGCACGCCTCCGTGAGCCAGATGTCGCGGATCATGCAACGAAAGGGCATCCTCTCATCCCGTCCCTCCCCGGATGACGGACGGGTCCGTCTGCTGTCGTTGTCGGAAGAGGGGAGATCGATGGTTCCCACGTTCGATGCCATTTGCCGGGATGTTGGTCACGCCGCCGAAGAGATGGTGGCCGAGATGAACAGTGATCTCTGGAATGCCCTGTCCGAACTGGAGCACGTGCTGGACCGGGAAGCGTTCAATCGTCGTGTGCAGCGGCAACGGAAAACACGCCTGGCCGCGGATGCCACCATCCGGCCTCTGGTCCGGGGATCGGCGGACACGGATGCGTTCGTCGCCCTGAACAGGGACTGGATCCAGGAATATTTCCGCATGGAGCCGGCCGATGAACACATGTTCGCCAACGTGGAGGCCGATATCCTCGACACGGGTGGGGAAATCTTTGTCGCGGAGTTGGACGGCCGGGTGGTCGGCGCCTGCGCCCTTGTACACCACGGAGAGGGCGTTTTTGAACTGGCCAAGATGGCAGTCGAGCGGGAGGCCCGCGGACGCAAGCTCGGGTGGCTCCTCGGGCAGCGCGTTGTGGATGAGGCCCGGGACCGGGGTGGGCATGTCATCTTCATCGAGAGCAACACGACGCTCACGCCCGCCATCCAGCTGTACTACAAACTCGGGTTCCGGAAAGTCGCCGGACATGTCTCACCCTATGAGCGCAGCAATATCTACATGGAGTTGTCTCTTACTTCGCCGTGATAATCCGGTCTCCGGAGCCGTCCACATTGATGACGACAATGTCCCCGGTCTTCAGGTCTCCCCGACGGTATGAGGAATAGGCAATCCTGGATCCATCCGGCGACCAGTCCGGCAGCACGTCCGCGACGTCGTTTTGCGTCAACTGCCGCACCTCCGTACCGTCGGCGTTCATGATGTACAATTCCCGGTCTCCATCCCGGTCGCTGACGAACGCAATCCTGGTCCCGTCCGGAGACACCGTAGGTTGGATGTCCGATGCCTCGGTATCCGTGATCTGCTTCACGTGCGACCCATCGGCCTCCATGCGATACAAGTTCATGGCACCATCCCGATCCGACGCGAATATGATGGCTTTGCCGTCCGGCGTCCACGTCGGGGACAGGTCGCGGGCCGGATGGTTGGTCAGGTTGATGGCTTCGCCACCCTCCACGGAAACCACCATGATCTCGGCATTCTCCTTGGTCGCGATCTGATCGGCCCCGTACACGATGCGCGTCCCGTCGGGAGAAATCTCCGGCTGGGTGTCAAAGACACCTTCCCCAGTGGTTTCCGTCAGTTGGACCACCTTGCCGCTTGCCACATCCAGTCTGAAAATGGAGCCGCCCGCAAAACGCTCGTCGCGCCCTTTGTCGGAGGAAAAGACAATCCAGGAGCCGTCCGCAGACACGTCCAGCCACCACTCGTTGTAATACGTGTCGGTCAGGCGCTCGTCGGAAGACCCATCCACCCGCAGGCGGTGGAGTTCCGCCCCGTCGCTGTCGTACCGATACGTATAGTAAGTGATGGTCTGCCCGTCGGACGACCAACTGGCGGCCGTATCATACACGAAGTCCTGCCCCAGGACGGTCGTCGTGAAGGTCAGTGTCAGCAGAAAGAAACCCGGAAGGAGTCGCATGTCGGTGAGTCGATGTGGAGTGAATGAGGACACTCCTGAACATCGCACCTCCGAAATACGCCAAACCGGACAAGGTGTACTCTCAAATCGGACTTGGCCTATTCGTACCGAAGCGCCATCGCCGGGTTCATGCGGGCGGCCGACCATGTCTGGGACAGGACGGTCACAACGGCGACGATCAATGCAATCAACGAGGCGCCTACGAGCAGCATCCAGTCCATGTCCACCCGGTAGGCGAAGCTATCCAGCCATGCGTTCGATGTATACCACGCCAGAGGCCATGCCACGACATTGGCGACGACAACCCACTTGGCAAAATCCACCACGAGCAGCTGCATGACGGAACGGGACGATGCCCCGAGCACCTTGCGGACGCCGATTTCCTTGATACGTTGCGATGTCGCATAACTGGCCAGCCCGAACAAGCCCAGGCAGGCAATCAGGATGGCGAGCGTCGAAAACACGTTCACGACGTTGCCGGTAACCCGGTCCCGGGCATACAACTGGTCGAATTCCTCGTCCATGAAGGAATACGAAAACGGATAGTCCGGATATACGGATGCCCACGCAGCCTCAGCGGCATTGATGGCCGCTGGAACCTGACCGGGTTGCACGCGGGCCACAACGGTGCCACCGGGATTGGTTGCGAGCGGGAAAATGACCAGCGGCTCGATGGGTTGGTGCACACCGGAAAAGTTGAAGTCCTTCACCACCCCGATGACCTGCGTACCTACGGAGTCCTGCTGCCCGAAGTAGATGCGCCGCTCCAGAGGGTTGTCCCACCCGAGTTGAGCCACGGCCGTTTCATTGACCAGAATGACGCCCGATTCATCGGCCGTACGATTTCGATCGAAATTCCGCCCCTCTGCCATTTCGATACCAAGCGCCGGCAATGTTTCAGGAGCGGCCGCCATATTGCTCCAGATCCAGATGTCCTCATCGGAAGCGCCTTCAGGCCGAAGACTCGTACGGCCGAATGTGCGCCCTGGAACGTTGCCGGTCGTAGACACGGATGCAAACGCCGCATTTCGTTGCAATTCCTCCCTGAACAGATCCTGACTCTGTGCCATGCTCTGATCCACCATGTCCATGATGATGACCTGTTCGCGGTCGTACCCCATATCCCGCTCCTGAATGAATCGAAGCTGCTTCTGCACCATGCCGGTTGTCCCGATGAGCGCGATGGACAGGGCGAACTGGAATACCACCAGACCGACGCGCACGAACTGCCCATTCCGACTGGTCTTGAATCGTCCTTTGAGCACCGCAATGGGCTTGAACCGGGCAAGGGCAAACGCCGGATACAGACCGGCCAACACGCCGGAAATCAGCACCAGGAGCAAGGCAGCCCCGGCCAGCAACGCTGGACTCCCCGAGGCGAATGCGAGATCCGTTTCCGCAATGGCATTCAGCGCGGGCAAGCATACCCATGCCAGCCCGATCGCCAACACGAGCGCGGTCAATGACGTCAAAACCGACTCACTCATGAACTGCCGCACAAGCTGACCTTCGGTGGAACCGACCACTTTGCGCATGCCCACTTCCCGGGCCCGGTCGGTGCTGCGCGCGGTTGACAGGTTCAGATAATTGACGACAGCAATGAGCAAAATGAGCAAGGCAATGGCAGCGAAAACGATGACCGTATTGCGATCCCCTTTGTTCTGGACGGGATCGAAAATGACGTCCGACGACCCGAGATGGACATCCGTGAGCGGCTGCAGGGTAATCTCGAAGTTCGCCGGGACCCCGTTGTCCCGGATATGCTGCGTCAGGCGGGCATCGAAGCCGTCAGCCGACACGCCGGGCGCAAACCGGGCGTAGGTTGGCATGGCTACCGACTGCCACGTTTCCGTGAAAATGGCATTGGTAGCACCGGGAGGCCTGTTGGCCCGCGCCTGGGCGGACATGGTTTCCAGAGAGCCCAAGGCATCGAACGTGAAATGTGTATTGGTTGGCAGGTCGCGCATGACGCCTGTCACCGTCAAATCAACACCGTTGCCGTCCGTCAACATCTGTCCCATGGCCGATTCCGATTCGAACAGCGCTTTGGCCAGCGACTCGGTCAACACAATGGTATACGGCTGGACCAGGGCTGTCGCCGGGTCGCCTTCAATCAAGGGGAAGTCGAACACGTCGAAGAAATTGGGGTCGGCATTGCGGACTTCGTCTGCATAAATAGGCGTTTCCGCACTGCGGCGAAGCAACACCTGATTACCAAATGAGACACGCACGGCCGCATCGATTTCGGGGAAGGCATCGGCAATGGTCCACCCGACGGCTGGCTGCGTGATGCCTACGCGTTGGTTGTTGGTGCCGAGCGCCTTGTCGACCGTCAGAACCCGGTACGTACGGTCGGCATCGGCATGCATGTCTTCAAAGGACACTTCCCGCTCAATGAACAGCAGAATGAGCAGGCACGCTGCCATTCCGGCGGCCAGGCCGAACACGTTGATGAAGGCATAGACGGGTTGGCGACGGATGTGTCGCCAGAACAGACGGGCGTGATTGGAAAGCATGGTGATGCGGTCTGACGTGAGTCGGATTGGGGGCGGCCTTCGGCCGTACGTAGAATTGCGTCGCCAGGATGCAAGAAAAGTGACGAAGCGTTGCAACCTTATTATTTCTGCCTCGCATAAGTTATACCATGTCACGATCCGATGAGCTCATATTGCTGGCTGTATGGAAACTGCAGGACGATGCGTACGGCGCCTCGGTCCTGGACCATTTGCAGCAATCGACCAACGAAGAATGGTCCATTGCCGGTGTCTATGCGCCATTGAAACGGTTGACACGCGCGGGACTGCTGCGATCGCATACCGGCCGGCCGACCGCCGAACGCGGTGGTCGTAGGAAGCGCATGTATCGATTGACGGCCCAGGGCGTGGCAGCGCTTGAGCAATCACGGGCCGAATACGAGGCCATGTGGCGTGATGTCTCCGGAATGGCATGGGCCCCATGAACATACGTCCACCTTTCATCCTTCGGGCAGTGCTCGAATTGTGTGTACATCCGGCCGATCGTGACGAAGTCATGGGCGATCTGGACGAATTGTACGCTGCGTACTACCGGTCCGCTGGACCGGCCCGTGCACGCGCCTGGTACGTACGCCAGGTTCTCGTCTCCACCCCCGCTTTCATCCTGCAATCACTTGGCTGGAGATCCCTCATGCTGAAGAACTACGCGACCCTTGCACTGCGAACGCTGAACAAGCAGAAGATCCAGGGTCTTATAAACCTGTCCGGCCTCACGATCGGTATTGCCCTGGCCATCCTCATTTTGTTGTTCGTCCGGTACGAATGGACGTTCGATCAGGTATTGGACGGGCACGAGGATATTGTCCAAATCCAGGAGTGGCGCGCAAATTCCGGTGGCAATTACAACCCCGGAAACACCAACATGTCGCTACCGCTCGCCGAATTCCTCGTCGCTCAGGTACCCGGCATACAGTCTTCAACCCGGATATGGGATGAAGAAGTCTTCGTTCGACGGGAAGGAAGTGCTTTCGAGGCGCGCACATTGTTCGCAGACCGGCAATTCCATTCGGTCTTTCCATTTCAGGTCCTGTCAGGCGACCCGGCCGGCGACGGTATTGTGCTGTCCCGCTCTTCCGCTGTCCGACTACTGGGTACGGAGAATGCGGTCGGGTCCGCGCTTGAAGTTCGCGTAGGCAAGACGTATCGCACCTACGACGTTGTGGCTGTCACGGACAATCCACCCCCGAATTCATCCATTCAATACGACGTGGTTGCACCCATCGAGGACTGGATTCCGGCGCAGTTTCCCCAAGCGGTGGACCAATACGGGTGGTCGCTCGTGAAGACATATGCCCGGTTGCGTCCAGACGGCGACATTGAGTCTGTGGACGATGCACTGGCCAAACAGTATGCCGTGGTGAGTGCCGAATACCTGGAACGATTGAAAGCCCGCGAATCCATCCCGGACGATGTTCAGCCGGCAACATGGCGGGCCATCCCGCTGTCGGACATGTATTTGACGAGCTCCAGTGACCCGGCATACTCGTTCATCCTGATTGGACTTGGCATCGCGATTCTGCTCATCGCGTGCATCAACTTCATGACCCTGGCGATAGGCCGCAGTCTGGGGCGCAGCCGGGAAGTAGGCATCCGAAAGGCCGTCGGTGCGGTCAGGGGTCAGCTCCTGGCGCAGTTCTGGGGCGAAGCATTTTTCATGACCCTGCTGGCAACCGCACTGGGGCTGGTGGTCGCCTGGTACCTGCTGCCGGTGTTCAACGACCTCACGGACCGTGCCATCACGTTTTCGTTGCTTGACGACTGGAGCATCCCGCTTGGCATCCTTGCAATAGTGGCCTTGACGGGGCTTATCTCCGGCTCATACCCAGCTGTCGTACTGTCCGCTTTCCGACCCATTGATGTGCTGAAAAGCCGGGTTCGCGTGGCCGGGTCAAACCTGTTTACGAAAGGTCTTGTGACCTTCCAATTCATTGTATCGGTGGTGCTCATCATTGCCACGCTGGTCATGCAGCAGCAGGCGTCATTCATTCGTGAACAGGATCGTGGCTTCGAAACGGATCAGGTGGTGCTCGTCAATCTGAACGGCCTGGATGGCGAGGTTGCAAGAGACCGCTACCGGGACGCGCTGGCCAATGACGCGGCGGTCGTGGACATGACACTGGCGAGTTCGTCGTTGGGGTATCGGGGCTCCATCGGCTTCTCGGGGGATTTTGACGGGAGGAAGTCAAATGTGGATATGCTGGAAACCGATCACCGCTTCCTCGATGTCATGAACATCGACATGGAAGAGGGCCGCCGCTTCAATGCCGACCTGGCGTCGGACTCGTCCGCCGTGGTCGTGAATCGTGCATTCGTGGAGCGGTTCGCACTTGAAGATCCCATCGGAAAGCCTCTGCCGGAATGGTTTCCCATCCAGCCCGCGCCCGTTGTGGTCGGCATCACATCCGATTTTCGATTCGCGTCCTTGTATCAGGAGGTCGGCCCGCTGATGATGTCGGTAGGAAGCCCTTCGTCCTTCCGGTATCTATACATTCGTCTGGCACCGGGCCAGGTGGACGATGTGGTGGGACGACTTGAGTCAACCTGGAAGTCCGTGACGACCGACGTGCCGTTTGAGTACGAGTTCATGGACGACCGCATGGAGCGCGTCTACGCCTCGGACCTCCGATGGGGCCGGGTCATCAACGTGGCGTCGACATCAGCCATTCTGCTCGCCCTGTTGGGCCTGCTTGGGCTGACGTCCCTGACTGTTCAGAACAGAACGAAAGAAATCAGCGTCCGCCGGGTGCTCGGGGCATCGCGTGCCAGCCTCGTATTGCTCATCTTCCGGGGCTTTGCTGGACTCATTCTGCTGGGATCCCTCGTTGCCGTACCGTTGGGCGTGATCTTTTCACGGAAGTGGCTCGAGAATTACGCCTTTCATACAGACATCGGACCGGGTGTCTACCTGCTCGCGATTGGCGCCGTCTTTCTGGCTGCGTTCGTGACCATCGCGGCACAATCGTTCCGGACCGTGAGCACGGACCCGGCGACGGCACTCCGATCGGAGTGACAACCATTCAGGATTAAAAAAAGCCCGTCTGGCTTTTCTGGGCAGATGGAAGATTCTTCGGTTTGTACCGTTGCGTCACAATGACCCAACACGGATATCCATGAAGAAACTCCTCGCTCTTTCCCTCGCGTTGTTTTGCTCGGCTTCGCTCATCACCGCAGGTTGCTCGGTATCCGGCACCGACAACGATCCTGACCTCGGAACCGGTGACCCGGTGTGGGTCGCCCTGCAGGTCAGCGGAGGACAGCAGTGCGGACCGCGGATCGATTTTGATCCACCGGTTACAGAGGACCTGCTTGCCGACGTGGGCATCGAACCCCTTGAAACCAAAACGGAGACCCACGGCTTGTGCGAGGCGTGCAGCTGCGCGCTGTATGCGGCAACCCACATGGCCCTCATCCGGTCTTCAAACCTCCAGACGGCCCAGGATGCTGGCTTCGAGTGGATCGAATCGCCCGGACCATGACGCACTACGCGGGCTTGGCCCGAATCTCGTAGTGTGCGGCGCGATCATCCCATCGCTTCAGAACGGCACGGGCCTGAGGCGGAACGTAGGCTACCTCGTAATCCTCTCCCTGGAAGGCGATCACGTTGTCTGTTGAATCGAATGTCATGATCGTGATGAACGCAACCTCGTTGTCCGTGTCACGCCTCAGGAGCTCGACACCGTGATAGCCCGGAATTCCCATCGCTGCGATGCCCGGGAATATGTCTGTTTTGAGCATGTTTTCGTAGACATCAGCATTTTCGGCGGTCGTCCAACCGTGCCAGATTCGTTTGATGGCCATGGCGTCAACGGGATAGAGTGATCATGATATCGAGGAGTGCGGCGACAGAATCTTTCTGTACAGACTCGTTCATTGTATGGTAACCCGTAGAAGGGACCTGAATGGTCGTGCCATCCACGAGGCCGTCGGAGCCGGCAATGATCCGTCCCAATTCCGTACTTCCCAGCGATCGCGGTTTCTCGCCGCGCGCCTCAAGGGCCTCGTTCTCCCGGGTTACGATTTCGTCCTTGAAAACGTAGGAATAACCGCGCTCCCGGCACAATGCCGCTACGGTTTCCGTGGCCTCCACGTTGAACTCAGCGTTGGCGTCCCGCCTCCTCAGCACGATTTTCTGCGCATTCGCAGCCTCAAGCGTGGGAAAAGGACTCGTGTCCAGAACGTATAACCTGTTCGTTTGCCCGCCGAACCGACGAAACCACTCCAGCAGAAACCGCCAGCTCTTGCCTGCTTCCTCCTGGGCCGTGAAAAACGCGGTCCCCTCGAAGCCTTCGTCGAACGCATGTACCAAGGCGGCGGCTGTCAACACATTGTCCAACTGGCCTTCGTACCGGTCCCCCTTGGTCGACAGCCTGTCCATGAATGCAACGGGCGTACCAGCAACGATGCCCGGAAGGCCGTCCACCTCGAAAATCAGGTTGTTGCGGTGCTCGCACACATACGCATTGACGACGGTCCCCTGACCGCGATACGTGCCTGACCAGGGTTCATAGGCATAGACCGTCTCATCTGCGAACCGGTCGCCTACGCGCGTCATCATTTCCTCGGAGACCGAATTATTCAGCAAGTCAGTGCGGTTGCCGGCCACGAAAGCGGCATACTGATACTCACCAGGGCCGGTGCACACGAGCCCATGTCGGTCAATATGTGCCGAGAAGAAGCACGAGTCGGGCTTGCTTCCCTGGGCTACCAACACGCCGGCATACCAGGTCACACGGGCGCCGCGCTCTTCCAACTCGCGCTGCAGCACGCGGAAGAACGACATTTCCGCGCCAACTACACTGGGTTGGCGGATGAGCGCCTTCAGTACGTCTACGTAAGGGGCGGTCTGCATTAATTGTCTTTCTTCATGCCCAGGATGATGCCTATTCCCACGCCCACCGCAAAACCGATGGCAATATTCCCCGTCGCCACTCCAAGCGCGGCGCCGATGGCCGCGCCGAGTGCGATCCATTTCCCCCGGTTGCGCGTCGTGTCATCCGAAGGGCCTTGATCCAGGTCATTCATGTCGCTGCAATGGCCTCCAACTCAATGAGGAAACCGTGATGCAAATCGCGTACAGGGACGATGGCTCGTGCCGGCCGGTGCGCACCAAAGTACTTGGCATAGACTTCGTTGACACTTCCCCACAGTGTGATGTCCGAGATGTAGACCGTCACCTTCAAGACCGATGCACGCGTGCAACCAGCCTCCGTCAGAATGGCGTCCAGATTGGCCAGGACACGACCAGTCTGGCTTTGGATGTCATCGGACTTCCATGTCGGATCGGCCGGGTCAACAGGTAATTGGCCGGAGACGAAAAGGAGTCCGCCGTGGGCAACGGCCTGGGAATAGTGGCCAGCGGGAATGGGGGCCTTGGGCGTAAGAATGCGTTTCATACGCCCAATATACGATGGTCAATCTCCCCGGAGTACGGTCGCAGGATTCAGGTGGGTCGAGCGAGCGGCCTGGACGATGAACACCACGGTGCTGACCCCCAGTACGGCACCTACGGCCAACAAGGCCACGCCGACGACGCCATCCGATGCGTACGAGAATGACCGGAGCCAAGCGACGAGCAACAGGACAGACACCGGTGCGGAAGACAACAGCCCCAGGACGATGGCCGTAGTGAAGTCGGTCGACAGGGCCCAGGACAGATGATGGAACCGTGCGCCGAGTACGATCCGAAGACACATTTCCCGACGTCGGGCCAGGAATGCACGCATGAGCGCGGCGTACAGGCCAATCAAGGCCACCCCCAGACCGACCCAGCCGATGACCCGCGCTACGCGCGCGAGTGCAGCGTCCTCGTCGTATTGTACCGCTATCCGGTCCGCGAGTCGGTAGTAAAGGATGGGATGCTCACTGTCCCAATCCGACCACGATGACTCCAGCCTCGAAATGACATCGGACATGGCTCCGTCTGATACACGCAGGGCAATGTTCGAAACGAATCGGCCTCCCTGTTCGAAGTCGTGGAACTCCATGCTCACAGGCCCGATGGCATCGTGCAGGGACCGCCAATGGAAATCCTCAACAATGCCCACGACCTCCCCGGACTGCATGCCGCTTACCACGGCATCGCCGGTCTGCTGAACGCCGAGACGGGCCGCTGCCGCCTCGTTGAGCAGGAAAGCGTGGCCAACATCGCCCGGGCGTTCCCGCGAGAACGGACGTCCGGATACCATTCTGAGCTGCAGTACGTCAACGATCCGGTCGTCAACAACAAACGTCGGAATTTCAAACGCTTCCGAGGCCCGGCCTGCCAGGTGAATCGTCGGGACGTTCGCCTTTCCAAGGCCCGGAACGAAGTTCATGAGTGACACCGCCTTCACTCCCGGGATGGCACTGATCTCATCCTGAACCACCATGGGCCGACTGCGAATGTCATCTCCGAACACCGAAAGAACCAGAACGTTTTCGGGGTTGAACCCAAGATCCTTCTCGGAAAGAAAGCGGACCTGCTTGGATATCATGAGTGTAGAGGCCACCAGGATCACCGCCATTGCCAACTGGAGCGCAAGGGTCGCGCGGGAAAAGAACGATCGGCTGAACAGGCCTGTGGTGGAGGTGCGCAGCAACGCCGCCGCGTTCCGCCGGGATGCCATGAGGGGAACAGTGCACAGCACGACCAAGAACGCGACGAGAAGCAGTGTTGGTAGCCACACCACGGATGCATGGAACGGAACGGTAACACCGATCCACTGCTCGAACGCTGGATGAACAGCCACGAGCGCCACGGCAACGACCGTTCCTGTCAACGTCATGAGAAGCAGCGCTTCCATGGCAACATCCGCCAGAATACTCCGGTCGTTCGCTCCCAGCACCTTCCGGATTCCGACGCCTTTCAACCGCACCATGTAACGGGATACAAAGAGACTGGCCATGTTGCCTCCGGCGACCACCAACAACAATACCCCCAGTGCAAGAAGCACCAGACTGACGGTCGGATTTCCGAGGTCGGATAGCTGCCACTCGGCCGTGGAGTGCAGATAGACGTCGGTGACACGTTCCAGCGTAAAGCGCTTGCTGCTACCCTCCTCTACCGTGTCATTGAGTCGTCGCTCAAGGTCAATGGCATCGAGCTCGGATGTCATGACCACATACATCCACCCGAAAAACGCTACATCCTCCGACGGCGTCATGTCCGAACCGTTCGGCGGCACCATCAGGAAGTCCTGTTGCAGATGACTGACCGGGTTGTAGGCAAATACGCCCGAGACAATGGGCTGTAGTCGGGGCCCGATCCTGATGGACTTACCTACCACGTCCAGTGATCCGAAATACTTCATGGCGGCGCGATCGGACACGACTACGTGGCCTGGCGCAGAGAGGGACGTCGATGGACTCCCCTCCATGAACCGGAGTCCGAACACGTCCATGACCTCGCGATCGGCATAGACTACGGCGTTGGATTCGTAGGCCTGCGTGTCGCCCGCCTGGATCAACACCGGCTTGCCCAGAAACCCTTCGGGAATGGTCGTCAGTCGCACGCGCAGCCGCACGCCGGCATGGTCCTGGATTACAGGATCGGTCTCATTGAAGACGGAAATTGCCCAATTCCGCCCGATATCGGTCGTCTCGTAGTTGACCCGGTAGGTGAGTTCCGGATCCAGACCTTCGTGGCCAACGCCGTGCTCCCTGACCGCAAACAAGAGCGCCAGTGAAAACACGAGCACGGCCGCGGCAAGACCGAGCACGCCGAGCAAGGTCGATATCGGGTCGGTGCGGAGGGAACGTAGAGCGGTCCGGATCGAAAAGAGCATGGCAGACAATACAAGGCTGGTTTGCCTGAAAACGTACGGGCCGACAAGGATCGCGAATCGGACGAAGCAGCGGACTGTTCAGACACAGGTGCGAACGCCGGAGCCGGCGTCCTCCAATGCCAACAGGGCGCGTTTCCGCCACAGTCCGCCCCCGTACCCCGTCAACGATCCATCCGACCCAACCACCCGGTGACACGGAATGATGATCGAGATCCGGTTGTCGCCGTTTGCGCGGGCTACGGCGCGGACGGCTGAGGGACGCCCAATGGACATGGCTTGCGCGGCATACGACCGCGTTTCACCGTACGGAATGGCACGCAGACCTTTCCAGACCTGCTCCTGGAAGGGTGTACCCACCAAATGCAGCGGCACAGTGAACGCCGAACGCTTCCCGTCGAAATACTCCGTGAGTTGGCCCTCCAGCGTGTCCGTGAAGCCGTTTCGTCCCGGCACGAATTGCGCCTTGAGTCGCCGTTGGACCAGCCCCAATTGCGTCTCCAACATGCGCCGGTCCACGAACTCCAGCAGGCACACACCGTGTTCGGTGGCACCGGCCAACATGGGACCCAACGGCGTCACGATCCGACTCAGATGAATGAGCGTGACGTCGCCACTGGCTCCGGATGGACGACCCGTCAACTTCTGCATGGCATCCCGGAATCCGCTCAGCGATTCGTATCCGTGTTCGTAGGCAACCTTCGCTTCCGGCTCTCCTGCCTGCATGCGGCCCAGCGCCATACCCAGCCTACGCAACCTCAGGTATCCCTGAAAAGTCATGTCATGATGGGCCTTGAACCATCGTCGCAGCCGGGCCGGATCCACACCTGCCGCGCGAATGTCTGCATCTTTCCATCTCCGGGAAGGGTCCGACTCCACCTCGTCCAGCAATCCGGCCATCCAGTCGGGTGTGACGCCCAACGGGCGCAGCGGATGGCACCGTTTGCAAGGACGGTACCCCGCCATCAGGCCTTCTCGCACCGTCGGAAAATATTCCACGTTCTGTGGCAGTGGTTTGCGCGCCGGGCACGTTGGCCGGCACAGGATTCCCGTCGACGTGACGCCAACGACGAAAATGCCCTCATAGGAGGCGTCCCGGCCAACGAGTGCCCGGTACAGTTCATCCGTGGGTGGTAGTTCATTCAGCATACCCCATCGTACGAACGCCGAGGCCCGTGCATCCACCGAAAAATGAACGCGGATGTCCGGTAGAGGGCTGGCGCGGTGCCTTGAATACAAACCATGATCTTTGCACCTTTCGAATGCAAACCCAACGTCTCGGACAAATGATCAGACTCCTGTTCTTCTGCTGCGCCATCGTATGCACCATACCATCGACAGCGAGCGCCCAGACCGTCTCCACCCTGGGCGGGTGGTTCAACGGAAGCGGGGACGTGGAAGTAGCGCCCGATGGGTCGGTGTGGATCGGCAATTTCGGGCAAGCCGTCTCGGCGACCGGCATCAACGGTCAGGAGGTTCTTCGCATGACATTGGACGGCCAGTCGTCGCTGGTTGCGACCGGATTCCTGGGCGCATCCGGAAATGCATTCGGGCCGGACGGCTCGTTTTACCAGTCTGACATCCGAAACAGCCGTGTGGTGCGTATTCGGCCGAACGGAAGGGTAGAAACGCTCATTGACGGCAACCTGTTGGCGCCCATCGGCATAGCGGTCTCGGCAGAGGGAATTCTGTACGTAAATGAATGCAACACGAACCGGATTTCGCAGATTTCGACACGGGAAGCCAGTTCGGAGGCCGACGTATTCGTTGCATCGGACATGTTCAACTGTCCCAACGGCCTCACGATGGGGTCAGATGGCCATCTATACAGCGTCAACTTCAGCGATGGGCGGGTGAATCGCATATCATTGCCGGAGGGAGATGTCACGACGCTGGCGACGCTCCCAGGCGGTGGCAATGGCCACGTCGCGGCGGCCAATGGTCGGTTGTATGTCACCTCGTTCGCGGGCAACCGCGTGTATGAAGTAGACCTGGATGGGACATTCCGCGTACTGGCCGGAACGGGAGAAGCCGGTTATTCCGATGGCCCGGCCTCCGAAGCGCTGTTCTTCAACCCGAACGGCATTTCGGCCTCTGTCACGGGCGATACCCTGTTCGTCAATTCGACGGCGCTCGTCAACAGCGTGGGTGGCCTGCACCCGAACGTTCTACGGATGATCATCCTTGAGTGAGCTCGTGCAACACTTCTGATCCGGCAATAGTAGATTAGCGATCGCGCCAACGACGAGAATCATGTCCACACACCATTCCAGACGATCCTTTCTGGCCATCCTGCTGGGTGCCGGAACGATGTCTGCCGCATTGCCCAGCCGTTCCGAAAGCACCGGTCACTCCTGCCACACAACCGCCGCTGGTCAGGTCGTGGAGCATCCGGAACCACGGGAAGGGATCGATGCATCGCTCGTCCAGCCCGACGAAGCCATCGCCAAAATGGGCAAGAAGACCCTTGAGGTCTTTGCCATGGTCCGCGAAATACCGGAAGTGATGGACGGCATAGCGTGCTACTGCGGGTGTGCCTCGCGGCCTGGATATCGGTCGCTGCTCACCTGTTTCTATGAAGACGGCCGCGGCTTCGGCTGCCCGATTTGCCAGGGCGAAGCCCGCTTGGCATATCGTCGGCACAAGGAAGGACAATCCCTCGATCAAATCAGACGGGCCATTGATGCCCGCTTCTCCTGAGCACCATGCGTTTTCTCCTTGTCCTTCTCGCCGTGGCGACTCTCGCCGCGCCGGCTGCGGTACACGCCCAACTCAAAGCCAGTCCGCGAGGAAGTGTGTCGCAAACGCTCGATGGCACAAAGATCGACATCGAGTACGCACGGCCAGCCCTGCGCGGGCGCGAGGGATTGTTCGGTGGCCAGATTTTCTGGGGGCATGTCTGGACGCCGGGTGCCGATGAGGCTACGACCCTCACGGTCAACAAGGATATCATGATCGACAGCACGGCCGTACCGGCCGGGAAATACTCCATGTGGTTCATTGTCCAGCCGGGCGACTGGGAAGTGGTACTGAACCCGGAATGGGACCTGTACCACATTCCGGAGCCTGAGCGATCGGATGACTGGATCACGTTCATGGTGACGCCTGACACCACCGCGCCCAAGACAGAAGTCCTCACGTTTGATTTCCCGGAACATGAGCCGTTCTCCACAACGTTGCGTTTCCGCTTTGACCGACGTCAGGTGAACCTGCACATCGACGTCCCGTCCCGCCTCAAGATGGACGTCACCGAATCCGATGTCGTACCCTATATCGGTGTCTTTGCGACTGAAGTCCTCGTGACCGCCTACAGCCCACAGGCCTACGACTTTGACATGCCCTTCATGTGGAAGGACAGCACATTCGTTGCGGCCATGAAGTGGGCTCCTGCCCCCGAAGACGGTGGCGAAGCCCCTGGCATGGACATGCAATTGTTGCCCAGCGTGGACCAGGTATTCTTCCCGGTTTTCTACGAGAACGGCGAGATCGTGGCGTCGGCTGAATTCTTCTTCGAGTTCCTCATGGGCGATGACGGGCGTGCTGCCAGCTTCGAACTCCGTACGCCCGACGACGACCTCTGGATGCGGGGGACGCGGAAGGAATAGGCCGACCGTCAGTTGCCTTCCGACGCCACACGCCGCGCCAGCGCCTGCCGGGCGCTGGCCGCATAACGCCGGCAGCCATTCGGATCCACGAGCGGCTCGGATCCTTCGATGCGCTCCCAGAAACTGGATCCGGCAGGATGCGGCGTGATCAGGATGTCGCAGGCCATCGATTCCAGGCGCAGGAACCCGTGTTCGGCGGCTTTCAGGATTTCCGGATGATCCGAAAACCGGAAGCCATCTACCGAAATCGTGGATTGACTGTCCCCGTACACGATTGTGCGGCACTCACTTGCTACGCATGACTCCCAACTCCATGTGGTCCCGCCCGGCGTATGTGCTTCGGTAAGATGCGCAACGAGCGCGATGTTGCCTACGCGAACGGTATCCCCGTCGGCAATCGTTTGAACGGAGGCCACTCCCGGAAACGGAGGCAACGACCCGAACTGCGGATCGCCCTCGCTGGGCTGCCCACTCCGCAGGTTTCCTGCGGATGCCGCGGGTGCCATGACCGGCGCACCCGTCGCCGCCTGCAACGCAGCCAGACTGCCCGCATGGTCGTAATGGGCATGGGAATTCAGAAGCACGCGGACATCCTTCGGATCAAAACCGAGCGCGCGGATGCTTTCCAGAATGAGGGGCGCCGTCCCGGGAAGAGCGCCGTCAATGAGCACGTGTCCATCGAGGGATGCCACGAGAATGGCGCCCAACCCTTGCGTCCCGACCCAGTACGTGTTACCAAACACCTGCCGCGGGGCCGTCGGCTCGCTCCATTCTGCCGGTTGCGCCGCAACGGGGAGTGCCATCACGACCATGGCAAGTACAGCAGCCAGTCGTTTCATCCTTCAGGCTGTTCGGTGCCGCAATTCCAGCACACTCCGAACGTCGCACCGATCTCCTCTCCGCAGGACGGGCAGGTCCACGGCTTCGCGTTGGCCTCCAACGAATCATTCTGGTCAATCATGTCCTGGATGATCCCGGCAGCTTTGTGCCCGTGGTCGGCGTCCTCCAGCCACAGCTCGACCCAGGCTTCGATGCCCGCAGCACCACCGAAGACGGACTGTCCATACTCACCTTTGACGGTGCTTTCAATACCGTGATTGGCCAGTGCATTCTTGGCGAGATGCACCATGCCGATGTCCGGATGGCTGTAGATCGGTTTCATGGCAGTCTCCGTTGGGTTGGGCCTGATAGAATACGCGACAGCCAGGAATCATTCAGGTCAAAACGGCTAATTGGTCATGCCACCTTTTCAGCTACGTACCACTCTATGGAGTCGGGTACGATATATTGTTCTCCAACAAAAGGAACCACGCGCACCCGTGCCCCTCTTCATGCGCCTACTCCTGTCCATCATAGCCGCTGCCATCGTGCTGCTTCCCGCTTCGCGACCCAGCGAGGCGCAGATCGCCGAATACGATCTGGCAGACGGTTACGTGGTCCGCAATTGGACCCTCCGAGATGGTCTTCCGGGAAATACGGTGGAAGACATTGTCCAGACCAGCGATGGCTACCTGTGGCTCGCAACCGGCAACGGTCTTGGACGATTCGACGGGGTCCGGTTCACCAACTTCACAACGTCCAGCAGCGACGTGCTGCCCAACAATCGGCTCAGCAGTCTGTACGAGAGCGGTTCGGGCGATCTCTGGATACTGACAGCACAGTCCCATCTTCTGCGGTATGCACACGGTGAATTGACCAAGCCTTTTCCGCGGGAGGGCGGCAGGGTAAGCACGGTCTACAAGGAAGCGGTGGCAGGCCGGATTGCTGAGGATGCCGACACCCTCTGGATCGGGACGGATTGGGGGCTTTCGCGGGTCGTGAATGACCGGATGGAGCCGTATAGACCGGACGAAATCACCAACAGGGTGTGGCGCGTCTTTGTGGATTCAAACGGTACCCGCTGGCTCGGAACGTTCAGCGGTGAACTCCTGGCCATCGAACGATCCGGAAACATCCGCCGCTACGCCGCTGATGAGGGACTTCCCGAGGAGCGGATACATGATATACTCGAGGATGCCGACGGACGTATCTGGGTCAGCACACGAATTGGCCTCTTCGTCCATACGCCGGATGGATCCTTCGAGGCGTTCGGGATGGACGGTGCACCATGGCAGGTCAATATCAAACGGATGGTCATGGACGTCGAAGGCAGCATCCATTTTGCCACCAACCGGCACGTAACCGACCGGCCCGGACGATTTGCGGGCTGGTACGTGAAGCAGGGTTCGAGGGTCAATGCCTTCCCGGCACCACCGGCTGAAATCCCCTTTGGTGGCGAGATCCTGACCGCTGCAGATGGGTCGGTCTGGCGATTCCAAGGCGAAAACCTGTACCGCAACACCGCGCGTGTGTTCTCCTCGCCGAGCCCCATCCGCACCATCGAGCTGGACGCCGACCAGAGTGTGTGGGTCGGAACCGCTTCGCACGGGCTGTACCGCATCCGGGCATCCAACTTCCAGGTCATCAGCACGCCGGAGGGATTGCCGCACCCCGTTGTCATGTCCATCCTGGAGGCAGACGATGGGGCCGTGTGGGTCGGCAACCAATTCGGACTGGGCGTCATCCGCGACGGCAACGCCAAGGCATTCGACCTCATGAAGGGGTACCGCGGCGTGGAGCCCACCTATTTTCCCCGCAAGGGGTATTCCCGGGTCCTCTCTCCGGGAGACGAGCCCTGGGGCCTGTTCCAGGGTCGCGACGGGGTGCTTCGGATCGGAACGAACTATGGACCGTGCCATGTTGAGGACGACGAGTGCGTACTCGATACCTACGGCGACATCCCGCTCGACCTTTACGAGAATGTCGCGGCCATGCTCGAGGATCGCACAGGACGGTTCTGGGTGGGCACCAAGTGGGGACTCATTCTCGGAACGGACGGGCCGTCGGGCACGGATTGGAGCCGGTTCTCCGCCACCAGAGGCCTGACCAACAACTGGATCCGCTCCATCCTGGAAACGCGGGGAGGAAGCGTCTTGTTTGGTACGTACGGTGACGGAATCATGCGTTTCGACGGCATGTCCGGGTTCGAGTCGCTGACGACGGCCGACGGTCTTTCGTCGGACAACATCACGATGTTGTTCGAGGACGGTCGCGGGAGTGTTTGGGTGGGGACCGAGGACCGTGGAATCTGCCGACTGTACGTTCGTGAGGATGTCCCACTCGCATCATCCCCGTTCCAATGTGCGTCCGTGCGTGATGGCCTTCTGGATAATACCGTCTACAGTATTCTGGAAGATGACCAGAACCGGTTGTGGATGAACACAAACCGTGGCGTTTCCTGGCTCTTGACGTCCGATCTGGAGGCCTTTTTCGCCGGTCAGACGACCCATTTGAACCCGACGGGATATACGGAGCAGGACGGAATGCGAAACCGCCAGGGCAACGGCGGCGTCCAGCCATCGGCCATTCGAAGCGACGATGGGAGGCTCTGGTTTGCCACGCATGACGGCGTCGCGGTTGTCGACCCGAAGGACATTTCCGCTAGGCCTGCCGTGCTTCAGCCCATCATCGAGACGGTCATCGTCGGCGGGGCAGCGACGCCCGTCGGGAGCCCCATATCAATCAATGCGGGAACGCGCGGTATACAGATTGACTACACGGCGCCCACCTTCGTGCGTCCCGAGGCGGTCACGTTCCGGTATCGACTGGACGGTGCGGACGAAGATTGGCAGATGGCCGGACCGGACCGTCGCGCCGTCTACACGAGTCTGGAACCGGGAGAGTACACCTTTCGCGTAGCCGCTGGATTCGACGATGCGTGGACAGGCCCCGAGGCGATCATCCAGATCGAACAGTTGCCGTTCTTCTGGCAGACCCGCTGGTTCATGGCCTTCGGCATCCTGGTCATGCTGGGTGCCATTCAGGTTGCGGTCCGGTATGGAGCCCGGAAATCCGAGGCTCGGAATGCGGCGCTGGAACGGATGGTGGCCGATCGGACGGAGGAAATCCAGGCGAATCAGGTCCGGCTTGAAGAACAGGCGCAGGAGCTGGTGCGCATGGATGAACTCAAGTCCCGATTCCTCGCGAACATCAGCCACGAATTCCGGACCCCGCTGACGCTTGCGCTGGGGCCGCTTTCCGACGTGGAGCAAGGCCGCCATGGTGAGCTGCCGGAGGCGGCCAGACATGAAATCGGCCTCGCGAAGCGCAATACGTCTCGCCTGCTGACCCTTGTGAACCAGTTGCTTGATTTGTCCTCCCTGGAGGCTGGAGGTCTCATACTGCGGCCGAGTAAAGCGGACCTGGTGTCGTTCGTCGGCCAGTTGGTGGCCCTCTTCGAGTCGTTGGCCGTTCAGCGCAACATCGGTCTCACGTTTGTCCCCCACGCAGACGAGATCATGTTGCACTTCGACAAGGACAAGGTCGAAAAAGTGATCGTCAACCTGATTTCGAACGCCTTCAAGTTCACGGCATCCGGAGGATCGATCACCGTGGGTGTCGAATCCGATTCCAAGCGCGGGGGACGCGTTTCCGTTGCGGATACCGGGGTTGGCATCCCGCCCGTTCACCTCCCCCATGTGTTCGATCGTTTTTACCAGATTGATGGTTCGCACACACGGCGCCAGGAAGGCAATGGCATTGGCCTCTCCCTTGTCAAAGGCCTGGTGGAGTTGCACGGCGGTACGATTGACGTGTCCAGCGAGGTCGGGGTCGGAAGCACGTTCACCGTCTGGCTTCCGGAAGGGACGGCGGAGGATATGGTCGCGGTGCCCGAAGAGGACCCCGGGCAATCGTGGTCCGCGTCACCCCTTGCCCAGTTCGGTGATGGAGCGACCGAGAACGATCGTGAATCGGAGACGGTCTCGGAAACGGATCCCCTCGTATTGATCGTCGAGGACAACGTGGACCTGAGATCCTACATCCGTGCGCATCTGCAGGGCCAATTCTGCATTGTTGAGGCAAATGACGGTATCCAGGGAGTGGAGCGGGCGAAAGAACTGGTTCCGGACCTCGTCATCTCGGACGTAATGATGCCCGGTATGAACGGATACGACCTCTGTCGGACCCTCAAGGCAGATGAAGCGACGAGCCACATTCCCATCATCCTGCTCACCGCCAAGGCTGGTGAAGACAGTCTTCTGCAGGGCCTGGAAGAAGGGGCCGATGCCTATCTGGTCAAACCGTTCAATGCCGTGGAATTGAGACTCCGCATCCGGAATCTGATAGAGAGTCGGCGGATCCTCCAGAAACGGTACAGCGACCGCGTACTGGTTCTGGGCCCCGAAGAAACGGACCTGCCCGCTCAGGAGACCGTCTTTTTGGAGAAGGTGCGGCACGTCGTCTTCAGCAACATGAAGAATTCAGATTTCGGAATTGACGACCTCGCCGATGACTTGTCGATGAGTCGACGCCAGCTGCTACGCAAGCTGCGCGCCCTGGTCGATGAGTCTCCGAGTGACCTCGTTCGGCGTTTCCGTCTGGAGCATGCCGGGCAACTTCTGCGGTCTCAGACGCTGACGGTCAAGGAGGTGGCCCAGAATACCGGCTTCAGCTCAACGTCGTACTTCGGCCGGACCTTTCGTCAGCACTTCGGGGTGTCTCCAACGGAGTATTCCAGGCTGGACCCGGACGAAGAGACTGCCTGAGTGCAGCGGGGCTCATTTCACGAGCAGCACCCCTTCCCGTCCACTTGCACCGGCGGGCACGGCACCGACCCGTGCGAACAGAACACACAGCAATCGCCGGAGAGCGTCCCCACAATCGCTTTACACTTCGGACAATCGTAGAACCGGACGCACGCATTCTCGGGCATGGCCTCGATGCTCTTGTGCCCACATTCCGGGCAGGTGAGTTCGCTTTCGAGAATGGGTGTTTCGGTCATGCGGGTCAATATAAGAGGTAGTCGATGGCCGTTCGGCGAAGCACTTCGGCCAGACTCACGACGGAGTCCACCTCGACCCATTCCGTGTCCTGGTGGATGCCCCCACCCGTTGCGCCGATAACGACGGACGGAATACCCGCCTCACCGAAAATGGCGGAGTCCTCCCACCAACCGTGTCCAATGAACCCCTCACGGGTATGCTCGACGCCCCGCGAAGCACGCGTCAGCGACTGGACAATGTCGGCCGATGCATCGATTTCCCACGGACTGCGCCACATCTCCAATTCCAGGGTGGAACGGAAGGTCGGCTCCTGCGCGGCCACCGCATCCAGTATCCCTTGCAGCTCAGCCGTGACCGAAGCCTTTGATTCGCCTGGAATGGTGCGCCTCTCAACCATGATGTGGCACTCGTGCGAGTAAATGAACAGGCTGCGACCACCCTCAACGAGGGGCACGTGCAGCGACGCCTCGCCGCACAGGGGGTGCCTCCTGGATGTTGTCAATTCACGGGCAAGTCCATGCAGCCGGGCCAGCACCAGGCCCATATTCATATTGGCATCAATGCCTTTGCGGTGCTGCCCGCCGTGGGCCGTGCGACCGAACGAGGTAATCCGGTATACAGCAAACCCCCTGTGAGCCGGGCAAATGTGCAGATCGGTTGGCTCGGTAACGATGGCCGCGTGGGCCCGGGGCAACCCGGATGCATCATCGTTCAGGCGGGCGGCCAACGCCTGTGCACCCAAGCTTTCATATTCCTCATCGGCCACGAACGACAGGATGAGGTCACCTTCCAGAACGGTTCCGGCATCCCGGAGGGCCTTGGCCGCTCCGAGCATGGCCGCCAGGCCACTCTTCATGTCGTACGACCCGCGACCGTACAGCATACCGTCCTCGATACGGCCCGAAAATGGGTCAGACATGCCAGCCACGCCTACCGTGTCCATGTGACCATTCAGCATCAGGTTGCGCGCGACGGATGTCCCCCGCCCCCGCCCCCGCCCCCGCCCCCGCATGATACCCGTCACGTTCGGGCGCCCGGGCGCCGGTTCATCGACAATCACGTTGATGTCCAGACCACGCAGAATTCCTGCAATACAGGTTCCGATGGCAGCCTCTCCAGGCCCATCCGTTTCCAGATCGGGATTCACCGAGTTCGTCTGAACGAGTCGAATGAGCGTTTCTGTCACAAACGCGGCATCGACAGGACCCGGCGTCATACCGCGTTCAGACCTGTTTCCAGGTCTGCCAACAGATCTTCAACGTTCTCGATGCCCACCGAATACCGGATGAGGGTTTCCGAGATACCCAGCTGCGCACGCTGCTCCTGCGTCAGTTCCACATGACTCGTCACGCGCGGCGGCCCGACGAGCGTGCTGACCGATCCCAGGCTGGCGGCCAAGTGCGCGAACGAAAGACTATGCAGCAAGCGCTCCACACCTCCTGCATCACCCGTCAACTCGAATGCCAACATGCCACCGAAGCCGCTCATTTGCTTGGACGCCACCTGGTGCCCTTCGTGGGAGGCCAAACCGGGGTAGAACACCCGGTAAATTTTCAGGTGGCCCTCCAACCACGTGGCAAGCCGCATGGCGCTCTCGTTCTGGCGCGATACACGGAGCTCGAGCGTTTTCATGCCACGCAGGACCATGTAAGCTGAATCGGGATGCAGCGTGGCACCCGTGATTTCGCGGTACTCGAAAACGGTCCGGACCAGGTCCTTCCGTCCACAAACGAGTCCGCACATGGCATCGGAGTGGCCGGCCAAATACTTGGTTGCGCTGTGCACGACCAAGTCCGCGCCGAGAGCAAGGGGACGCTGGTTGACAGGGGTTGCAAACGTGTTGTCGCACACCACAATTGCTCCCACCTTGTGGGCGGCTGCTGCGAGCCGCGCTATGTCCATGACCTTCATGGTCGGATTCGTCGGCGATTCCAGATACAGCAATCGACAGCCGGCCGCCACTTCCCGCTCCAATTCCTCCATATCCGAGGTTTCGCAGAGCGTGACATCGACGTTGATCCGCGGCAGGTGCTCCAGGAAAATCCGACTCGTGCCGCCGTAGGAGTCCTTGATGGAGACAACACGGTCTCCAGGCTTCAGAAGCGAGAACAACGTGTTGCTGATACCGGCCATGCCGGTTGAGAACGACACGGCCGCCTCCGCCCCTTCCAAGGCCCGGATTTTTTCCTCCAGTACCTCGACGGTCGGGTTCGTGTTACGGCTGTAGATGTGTCCCGGCCGGCGGCCCAACGCGACGTCTGTCCACTCCGCTACATCATCGTACGCAAACGTCACGGTGTTGTAGATGGGCACCGTTGAACTGCCGTCCGCGAACCGCTCCGTTTCACCGGCCCATACAGCACACGTTCCGATTCCCTTCTTGTCCAGATCCTTCATGATTGACCTGCCAGGCCTGATATATTCCGCGTGTGGGGCATGTTACCGCGCGGGCCGTGTCCATTCAACCCTGCGCCACGACAACCGGGCCGAGCACGGCCTTTTTACGGCCGATATCCCACCGGAACCACATCACACAGCCGCTCCCAGGCCCAGTAGCCGGAACGCTGCATGGTATACGCGCCGTATTCGTTGCCTTCCCTGTCGAACACCACGTAGTCGCCGTTCAGAATGAGCCACGAATAGCGGTAGTCGCGCGGTAGCAGGCGCCCCGTGGTCTCCTCCCACTCTTCCCGCTCCCGCAGCCCCATCCGGTCCTGGTATTCCCGGTATTCCCTGGCCTCGGGCTCACGAACGTACGTGACCGCCAGGACGCGATCGAACCGGAGCTCCCAGGTCGGAATCACGGGATCGGCCAACGTCACGTCAACCGCGTTGTCCGGATCGGGCGCCACGGTAAAATCCCTGACGCTTCCCGGACGCTCCACGATCGTAATGTGGAATCCTTCGCCCGCCGACTCCCCGTCGGCGAGTGATGAGATGAAATGGCGTGCTGACCCCAGCCAGGCTTTTTCGCGGTTCTCGGCCCACCTTCGCCGTTCGCGCCGGCCATCGGCCTCCAATTCCTCGAACTGCATGTACCCTTCCCATTGGAAGGTATGGTCGCTCCCGGTGAACCGAAAATCATGGACCGTGACCTCATACCCAAGGGCCTGGTTCGTGAACGTAAACGGAATGTCCGATGACGCTGCAAGCAGACCGGTTCCGGAATTACGGGAGATGGACAGGCGTTCCGGCGCCCGGATCACGCACTCCTCGGCATTCGGTGTCGTACTGAATACCAACTCCCGGAAGCGTTGCAAATCGAGCAGCCACTGCTCGTTCGATGCGCTCACGCCGATATCACCCAACTCATACAAGCGGGGCGATAGCGAGAAGTTGATGGGATACTGTCCAACGGAATCGGCCGATACAACGCGCGACACGACTTCGTACCCAATCATGGAGGCAATCAACTCGTACTCCTGCCGTCCGGGCGGAATCGTGAACGCGTATTCCCCGTACCTGTCCGTCGGATCTCCAATGGTCGTTCCCGCCAAGAACACGTGCACGCCGGTGAGTACCTCACCGGAGTCGGCATCGGTCACCGTGCCGGTGACCTGCAACGTCAGCATGATCATGGTCAACACGTTCATGCAGGAAGGTACATTATGGCCGATTAAGTGTCGTAGGGGCTATATCGGGCAACGTTACACAAACAAAAAAGCCCCCTCCGCTTCCCCTTGGCTTGCAAGGAGTTACAGAGAGGGCTTTCGCATGTACCGCGTACGGGATTTGAACCCGTGTTACCGGCGTGAGAGGCCAGCGTCCTAGACCCCTAGACGAACGCGGCATGGGGTGTCCCGCCATTTGGGCGGGCCGGATCCTACCAAGCGGGAAAATTATTGATCCCAGAGCCGTGCCAGGCGATGTGTACCGGAATATAGATATCGTTTTATAAGACGATAATTTAATATATCGTATATAAAGACGATATTATTTCCATGATTGCAGTATTGACCGGTGATATCATCCGCTCGAGACACATTGAGTCCGCTGACTGGCTTCCCGAACTCAAAGATGTGCTCGCACACGTCGCTGATAGCCCGAACGACTGGGACATCCACCGCGGTGACGGTTTTCAAGTTCGCATTGACGATCCGGCAAACGCGTTCTCAAACGCGCTTCTGATTCGCTCTCGCCTGCTGGCGAAGAGTAGCGTCGAGGCTCGGATCGCCATCGGCGTTGGTAATGCGGACCAATCGCGACGGGATGTTGCTGAGTCTTCTGGACCTGCATATATGCGTTCAGGTCTCCTGCTCACGACCATTACAAACGATAAACGGACTCTCGGATTTTCATGCGGAAACGCTCACGTTGACCGTGACATTGATCTGGTTTTCAGACTCGCGGATCAGCTGATCGGAATGTGGACCAAGGCGACGGCAGAATATGTCTACACGACGCAACAGTACCCGGAAGAAACGCAGCAGGGTATTGCCACCATGCTCGGAATAGCCCAGTCAACAGCGAGCGAGCGCGGGACACGCTCCCATATCGCAGAGTTACGTTTAGTCGAAAAATGGTTCAAGGAGCGTGTCACTGAATTTAAAAGCGCATGACCGCCCTGTTCACACAATGGTCAGCCTATCTGCTTCTTGCTGTCCGCTCCCATGACTCCGAAAACGTCGTCGCATCCTGGAAATCAATTGGCTGGTGGGTACGTATTGGTGTCTATACCGTCACCAGCTTCCTTCTCACTGACTCCTGGTGGCAAACAGCACTGTTGGTCGTGGTTTTTGTACCAAGTTTAGTCTGGTACTCCCGACCCGGAATTGCATGGCCCCTGCACATCACCAACCTGTTTTTGGGGGCACTGTTATTGTATCCGGGGATGGTGAGTGCCAGTGCCTTACAGGCCACCATCGAAGGACTGGTGCGTCCCGGTCTGTTCCTCATACTTCTGGCCCACCCTGCAGCTGCAGCCATTCATTGGGGGATGTCGAAGTGGGAGCTGGAGCCGCCGAACGAGGCAATGTCACTTGAACATGCCGGACGCCTGATAGGAATTCTTGAGCGCATGCTGGTCTTTGCATTCGTCGTCCAGGGACATATGGAGGCAGTCGGCTTTTTGCTCGCAGCCAAATCTGTCTTTCGATTCGGTGACCTGAACGAGTCAAGAGACCGGAAGCTTACCGAATACGTACTGATCGGCACCCTCTTGAGCTTCGGTTGCGCACTCCTGGTTGGATTCGCGTACACCAGCTTTTTTCAGGCCCCTATTGATCCCTGAGCGCAATGAGGAAGTCGCGGGCGCGCGGCAGGCTGCCGGCCAGCGAAAACGGATCGTGGACGCCGCCCTCGTACAGGAATGCCTCGTAGGCGGGAGCCGCGCGCCCAATGGACGCCATGGCGCGTGACAGCGATTCCGTCTGGGATACAGGCACCACCGTGTCGGACGTTCCGTGGTGCACCTGCAGCAGGTCGATGTCGCTGGCCCAAAGCACAGGTGAACGACGAACGAGTTCCACGCGCACGTCGTCCAGGGCCAGCGTGCCATCGGCAAGCGGCTGCACGAACGTTTCGTTCAAGTAGTCCAGGCCAGGCAGGTTGCGGGGTTGTCCTTCCAGGGCTTCGGTGACCACGTCCTGGACAAATACATCGAAGAAATCGGTGGGACCGAAGAAGTCCACCACGCCATCGATCCGGGAATCGCGGATGTCCATGAGCAGTCCCACGCCGCCGCCGCGGGAAAACCCGAGCACGCCAATCCGGCTCTCGTCAGCGGCCGGTTCGACCTGCAGGGCCACATTCACGAGCGCCAGGGCATCGTCCACGTCGTAGTCCCACGGGCTGGCGGGGCCTTCGGACTGCCAGGTCAAGCCGCCGAACCGGAGCGTTTCGTCGCGGAACGAGGGTACGACCAGCACGAAGTCATCGGCCAGTTCAGGAAACAGGCCCAGAATGGCGAGCGCTTCCTCATCCACACTTACACCCCCGTCGCCACCGTGCGCATACACCAGCATCGGCGCTGATGCCGGCTGCAAGTTGTTCGCCGCAATCACGGCGCCATAATGCTTGTTGCCCGCAACCGTATGCGACACAATGCGAACGGTCGCTGCCACAGTGCCTATCGTCACCGGCGATGTCTGCTCCACGACCACGTTCTGCGCCGACGTATTCCGGCTGGCCCAGTCCGTTTCGACGAGCGTCATCTCACCGGGTGTGGGCGATGCAAACACTTCGTCGAGGTCCACCCCGCCCACCAGACGGTCGGTATCGGGCGATGAAGACAGTTCGCAGCCCGTGAACACGAACAGGGCGGCGATAAGCAGGAAATTGCGCATGATGCTGGGTCCGGACAGATGTGAATGCCGGGACGGACTACCGCGGAATGGCCGCCTGGATCCCGGACCAGGGTGTGAGCCCCGTGTGCATGGCAATCACATTGCGCACCGGCAGCTTCTCGCGCTCGGCAGCCGCCTCCACTTCACTCAGGTATTGCGGCATGAAATAGCTGCCATCAGGCATCTTCTGGATCATGTCGCTGGCGTACAGCAGCCCGTGTGCCGGAAAATACACGAACAGCATGCGCTCGGAGCCCTCGCCAAGGGCCGGAAACAGCACCATCATGTTTTCGCCCTCTCCGAGAATCGTGTCATCGGCCACCCAATGCACGTCCGGTGTGGCCGCGTTCAGTTCCAGGGCATCGGGACGCTGGGTGAACGTGGCATCGAACAGCCGGGTCAGGATTCCATGGTTGCGGTCCAGCGCATAGATGGGAATTCCGCGGGCGGCGTATTCGCGGACGCCGGCGAAGTGTGGCCAGGCATCGGATGTGGTCACAACGGCCTTCACCGGCAGGTCCGGGAAGCGCTCGGCGGCGTCTTCAAGCACCTTTACGCTGTACTCACTCGAGATGGGCGCCTCTATGATGACCACCCCGTCGGACTGCGGAACGAACATGACATCCCAGGACCCGACGACCTCCACAATGCCACCGGGAAGCGTACTGGGCTCCCGTCCGGAGCGGTTCTGCGCGTAGGGCGAGGACCGGATGTCGAACGAGGGCGTGGCAGCCATCGCCACCGCCTCCGCCGGAACGGCCATGGTGTCGGCAGGAACGGGGACATCAAAGGCCAAGTCATCGATGGTGATGCTGCGCGACGGAATGCCATCCATGTACTCATCGATCTGTCGGGGGTAGCGAACGCCGTTGTCCTCCAACATCCAGATACCGAAGTAACTGCGGTGCCGCGCCGTACCCCAGATGTCGAAATAGGCCGGACGGAATGTATCCACCGCGGTTGGGAGCCCGGTATCTGCGTTCAGGAAAACGACCAGGCTGTCGCCCGCCGACGTGAATGAAACGGCATGATGGCGCACGTCGTCCAGCCACGTGTCACCGGCGAGCATCAGGTCCTCGGCTCGTGCAGCCTCCAGCATGACACGGTTTGGAGCCAGGCGTTGTTCGTACAGTGTCAGGGACGCCAGTGCAGGCGGGTAGGGGAAAAATCCGCGCGGCGTGGACATGAACAGATACCCTTCGGCCACGACGAAATCCGATTCCCTCCATTCGCTGCCGAACAGGATGCCGCGGGTCTTTTCCGTCCGCGCGGCCGTGCCATGCTGGAGATCCCGGAGTCCATTCACCTGTGTGTAGTTCGTGATCCAGGGACCGGTGGGGCGTTCGGACTGGACGAGGTCGAACTGGTGAAGGATGCCCGACCATTCCATGCTTCGAAGCGCCGCCAGGCGTTCGGCGCCGCCGAGTTCGGTCAGGGCACGGTCGACAAGCTCCGAGGCCGTTTGTGCGCGGAGCGACCCGACACCACACAGCAGCAGGATGGCAAGGAAGAGTGTTCGTTTCATGACGTGCAGGAGTTGGTTCGTTTCCGGTCAACTTCCTGCAAGAACACCCCAAAACGCCCGATGAAGGCCGGATTGTTTTCCGATGAACCGCCGAGGACGGTGCGTCGCAGGGAAACCACCCGCCATTGCTTCCGTAACCGCGGGCATGCCCACACCCATCGAACATCTGGAACACGGATTCCTGCTCGGCGCGTGGCGCGTGGAGCCGCTCCGGAACCGTCTGCTTCCCCCGAACGGCCGCGCGCCGATCGACATCGAGCCCCGCGTCATGCGGGTCCTGGTGACCCTGGCCTCGGAGGCCCCCGGCGTCATGACCCGCGACGCCCTCATGGAGCGCGTGTGGACCGGGACCATTGTCACGGACGATGCCTTGACGCGGTGCATTTCCGGGATCCGGAAGGCGTTTGGCGACGAGAGGATCATCGAGACCGTTCCGCGGGTCGGGTATGCGCTGACGGTCGCTCCGAATGAAGGGGCTCTGCATCGTCCGGAGCCCACAAAAAGCAGGACAATTGTCCGCTTTCTCGTCCCGACGCTCGTCGTGCTCATGATCATGGCCACGGCATTCATCCTCGGCTCTATCGTCGTACAACAGAAGCCGCTCACCGCCGTCCGACCGGTACCACTGGGGGCACAGTCCGGACTCGAATCCTGGCCGGCGTGGTCCCCCGAAGGCTCGAGACTGGCATTCGTGCATGCCGAGAGCGCCGGCGAACCATCCGAACTGTACGTCATGCGTCCCGGCGATACCGAACCCATTCAGCTCACGCGGCTCGGCGGTCAGGTCCGATCGCCCGAATGGGATGCCCCGACCGACCGGCTCGTATTTCTCCTGACGCTCGACGGTGAATGCACCATCCAGTCCGTTCCGGCACTGGGCGGCCCGCCAAAAATGGAAGGCACGTGCCTGCAGGGATTCGGCGGCCTGGCGCTGTCTCCGGACGGTCACGTGCTCGTGACGGCACAGCCCGATTCGGCATCGACCATGACCCGGATCCAGATCCTGGACCGGACCACCGGCCAGGTCCAGACCGTTGCGAACCCCGACCCTGAAAGCAGCGACTACTTTCCCCGCTTCTCGCCTGGAGGTGAACGCATCCTCTTCGCCCGGACCATGGGTGAAGGCCGGGCCGATGCGTTTGAATACAACCTGCTGTCGGGCAAAACAGAACGTCTGACGCGCGGACTCAACAGCCTCAGCGGGGCCGACTGGACGCCCGATGCATCGTCCCTGATTCTGTCGGAGCGGGATGGATTCGAGTTCCTGTTGTGGCAATTCGACTTGCGTACGAAAGAGCGAACGTATCTCGGGACGACGGGGATGCACCCACGGTCCCGACCGAGTGACGGGGCGGTCGTGTTCACGCATATGGACTCGGATGCCGACATCCGCACGCAGGACGGCGTAGTGTGTTCATCGAGCCGGAACGATCGCCAACCGGTGTGGCGTCCGGGTGCCCACGACCTCGCATTTGTGTCGGAGCGCGACGGAAAGCCCGGCATTTATCTGTGTGATCCGGAATCGAACCGCGTGCAGGCCATCCTGACCGGGTCGCGCGCTCCGGACCTGGTGAACGGACTGACGGCCGGACCCGACGGGCGTCTGGCCTTTTCCGCCCTGTCGGGATCGTACGTGAAAGTGTTTGTGCTGGACCGGGACTCCGGTACAGCGCGGCAGCTGACCACAGGATCGGGGAACGACGTCTACCCCACGTGGAGCGCCGATGGTGCGTGGATTTACTTCGGATCGGACCGGTCCGGGGGCTTCACGCTGTGGCGGGCACCCGTCGGGGGCGGGGAAGCCGAGCAGGTAAGCACCGAGCCGGCGCTTCGGGCGCGGGTTTCCATGCAGGACGGAACGGTCTATTTCATTCCGGACGATGGCTCGGCCATTCATTCGGCCGGACCCGACGGCAGCCCTTCGGCACGCATGATTCCGGGCGATGGTATCGGGTTCATCCCCATGTGGGACATGGACGGATCGGCCATCGTGTTCCGTTCTCCCGGACAGACCGGTGGCGTCTTCGAGCGATTCGACCCTGCCACGGGCCGGACCACGCCCTTCATGGATCTGGGACCCGACAGCCGACTCCTGTCACTTTCGGTGTCACCGGACGGACATGGCTGGGCCGTATCGGTCATGGCGCGCATGGAATCGGACCTGGTGCTGTTGCAATAACGGGCCTGACAGCCCGTTTGTGAGGGATTTTCGAATTCCCCCCGACCCACGCATTCCTTATTTAGACTGAATCTAAATTAGCATCATTATTTAGACTCATTCCAAACAAGGCCAGCCATGCGTTCGCTCCCAGCTCTGCTCGCGTTCGTTCTTCTCCTCCTTCCGGCATCTGCCCAGGCCCAGTCCGGTGGATCCCTGGCGGGACTGATTACGGAGGCAGACACGGGCATTCCGCTTCCCGGTGTCCACGTGATGCTCGAACACACAACGTTCGGAACCATTACCGATGCGGACGGCCGCTTCATGCTCCGGGACCTGCCCGCCGCGCCGTATGTGCTGCGTGTGTCATCCCTGGGATACGAAGCCCGGGCCATTGACGTCCGCATATCGACCGGGCAGCCGACAACGGTTCGTCTCAGCCTGGAATCGACCATTCTTGAAATCCCGGAATTGGTCGTGGAACGCGAAAGCATGCTGGCCCACCCCCTGGGCATGGAGGGCATTCCGGGATCGGCGCATCGCGTCACCATGGCATCCCTGGGGGCCTTCCAGCAGACCGACATCCACCGCGCGCTCCAGACCGTTCCCGGCCTGAACATCCAGGAAGAAGATGGTTACGGATTGCGGCCGAACATCGGCATCCGGGGGTCCGGGTCGGAGCGCAGTTCGAAGATTTCCCTGATGGAGGATGGCGTTCCCGTGGCACCTGCGCCCTACGCCGCGCCGTCTGCCTACTATTTCCCGACGGTCGGGCGGATGCAGGAGGTGGAACTGCGGAAAGGATCCAGCCAGATCAAATACGGACCCTACACGACCGGAGGCGCCCTGAACCTGATTTCGACGGGCATCCCGGAGCGTTTCTCGGGCCAGGCCACGGTGCGGGCCGGATCGAACAGCGACATGACCCTGCACGGCCATGTCGGGTCATCGTGGAAACACGGGGGCTTTCTGGTGCAGGCCTACGATGCGCAGTCCGATGGCTTCAAACAGCTCGATGCGGGTGGCACCACCGGATTCGACAAGACCGACCTCATGGCCAAGGCGCGCATCAACACCACCCGGGATGCACGGGTCTACCAGGCGCTCTCCATCAAATTGCTGCGCACCAATGAGTTGTCAGACGAGACCTACCTGGGTCTCACTACAGCCGATTTTGCATCCAACCCGCTGCGCCGCTACGCCGGAAGTGCACAGGATGAAATGGACGCCGATTACCGCCAGGTCATGGTCCGCCACCTCGTGGAACCTGCCGCAGGCATCCGCCTCACCACCACGGCCTACCGCTCCACCTTCCATCGCAACTGGTACAAACTGGACAAGGTCGGCGGTGTCGGCATTGCCGATCTGCTGGCCTCGCCTGCAGACCACCCGGACCAATACGCCGTCGTATCGGGCGCCGACCGCTCCTCGGACATCCCTTTGTCCGTGAAGGCCAACAACCGCGAGTACCTGTCGCGCGGTATCCAGGCCAGCGTGGAAGCCGACCTGGCCAGGGGCCTGGATGTCGAAGCAGGCATCCGGATCCATCAAGACGAAATGGATCGCTTCCAGTGGGTCGATACCTGGGTGTTCTCGGGCAATGACATGACCCGCGCCACAAGTGGAACGCCGGGGACGGATTCAAACCGCCTCGAGACGGCAACGGCAACGGCGGTGTTCATCCAACCGCGCCTCATCCGAGGCCGGTTCACGGTGCAGCCCGGACTGCGGTTCGAGGATATCACGATTCGTCGCGATGACTGGGGCAAACAGGATCCGTCGCGCACGGGATCGGACTTCTCGTCGCGGGAAAATCACGTGTCCGTCTGGATTCCCGGCGTGGGCGCATCGGCCCGGATATCGGAAGCCAGCACGGTGTTCGCGGGAGTTCACCGCGGGTTTGCCCCTCCCGGATCCACGGATGGCGCCCGCCCGGAGAAAAGCGTCAACGGGGAAATGGGCCTGCGCCATCATGCAGGTGCCATCCGCTCGGAATTCGCCGTGTTCTACAACGACTACACGAACCTGCTGGGCGCTGACCTGGCCTCTTCCGGAGGATCCGGAACCGGCGATCTGTACAATGGCGGCCGGGCACTGGTCCGGGGCCTGGAAGCATCGGTGAGCGCCAACTTCGGTGGGCTCACGGACTGGCGCGTATCCGTTCCGCTCTCGGTCGCCTATACGTTCACGGACGGCGCGTTCAAGTCGTCATTCGACAGCGAATTCGAAGGATGGGGGTCCGTCCAGTCGGGCGATGAACTCCCCTATGTGGCGAAGCACCAAGCCACGGTAGGCCTGGCCGTGGAAGGCGCCCGGTTCGACGTGGCCCTCCAGACGGCCTGGGTCAGCGACATGCGCACGGTGGCCGGGAGCGGATCCATTCCGGACCATGAACGGGTGGATGGCCACGTGGTGGTCGATGTATCGGCCGGGTACCTGTTGGCCGGCGGCGTGCGGGCCTTCGCGGTCATTCGCAACGTGACCGACGAGATCTATATTGCAGCCCGCCGTCCGGCAGGCGTGAGACCCGGCCTGCCCCGCATGGCCCTTGCAGGTCTCACGTACCGGTTCTGACATGATCTATTTCGACAACAACGCCACGACGCCCGTCGACCAGGACATCCTGGACGCCATGCTGCCTTTTTTCACGCAGCATTACGGCAATCCATCGAACACCAGCCACGCCATGGGATGGGCGGCCGATGAAGCGGCAAATGTGGCTCGCGAGCATATCGGTTCGCTCTTGAGCGCCAGTCCGGATGACGTCTGCTTCACCGCCGGCGCCACGGAGGCCATCAACCAGGCCATCCAGGGGGTGGCCTACCAGCACCGGTCGGGCCACTTCCTGACCGTCGCTACCGAACACAAGGCCGTTCTTGAAGCATGCAAGTCCATGCAGGCCTTCGGGTTCGAGACAACCATCCTTCCGGTCGATGCCGATGGGTTGGTGACGGCAAAGGCCATCCGCGATGCCCTGCAGCCAGACACCATCCTGACGGCCGTGATGTGGGCCAACAACGAGACGGGCGCCATCCAGCCGGTCGCTGACATTGCGTCCGTGGTCGCTGAACACCGGAGCGTATTCTTCTGCGATGCCACCCAGGCGATTGGCAAAGTGCCTGTGTCCATGGACGGCATTGACCTCATGGCGCTTTCGGCACACAAATTCTACGGTCCCAAGGGCGTGGGCGCGCTCATCGCGCGCGCCCACGCCCTGCCGGCCCGGATCATGCACGGTGGTGGACAGGAGCGCGGTCGCCGGGCCGGCACCCTGAACGTCCCCGGCATCGTCGGCCTCGGCGCGGCGGCCGCAAAAGCGGAACGGCGTCTCGCCGAAGACGGCCCGGCCATGGCGGCGCGGCGCGACCGCTTTGAACGGGAACTGAAAGCGGCGTTTCCGGCGCTGAAAGTGAACAGCGCGGGCGCGCCGCGCCTCCCGCAGACCTCCTCCCTCACATTCCCGGGCGTGAAGGCCGGGCCCATGATGGCCGAGATCGGGACCATTGCCGTATCGACGGGCAGCGCCTGCTCCACAGGATCCGGCGCGGCCAGCCACGTGCTGAAGGCCATGGGTGTCAGTGGATCGGATGGCGAAGGAACCGTGCGTTTTTCAATGAGCCGCCATACCACGGATCAGGATATCGATGACGCCGTTTCAGCCCTCTCTGCGTATTTGAAAGACCGTACCTGAGATCGACCAGCCTGAATCCTACATCCCTGAAGTCATGGAGCCCCTTATCCGGAATCGCGTCGCTGAAAGTGCCATCGAGGTATTCAACCTGGATGATGTCTGGGGCGGTACACCTGTGGTGACCATCGACATTTCGGAATTCCTGGACGGTGGGTTCATCCTGCGTGAGAAATCGTTCCGCGAATCGGTGAAGGCCCATGACTGGTCGTTCACGGAAGGAGCGCATGTGGGCGTCTACTGCTCCACGGACGCGATTGTCCCGCCATGGGCATTCATGCTGGTGGCGTCGAAGGTCCGTGATGTGGCTGAATCGGTCCAGATAGGTAGTGAGCTGGATGTGCGGCGCACCGTCTTTTCGCGCTTGCTGGCTGCCATGGACTGGAGCCGGTACGATGACCGCATCGTGGTCGTGAAGGGCTGCGGCAGCAAGACCGTTCCCGAATCCGCCTACGCGGAGGCGACGACCCACCTGCAGAACGTGGCGCGGAAAATCATGTATGGCGAGCCCTGCTCGAGCGTACCCATCTGGCGCCGACCCTCATCATGAACAGACGGCGGGCTTTGGTTGCCCGTGGCCTCGGGTTTTACAGGACGCATGAGCGCTGGATGGGTGTCGTGTTCTTCCTGGGCGGCATTGCCTGGGACCTGTTGACCTTGCGGCGCATCGACAACTGGGTGGACAATACCATTCTGTTGTCCTATTTCGGCGTGCTGGGCGTCATCATTGGTTTGCACGGGGCGCTGGTTGGCTCCGTCCGCGTGCCGGCGATGATTGAAAAGACCCGGGAGTGGATACCGCTGGCCATCCAGTTCGTGCTGGGTGCCCTGCTGTCCGCGCTCGTCATCTTCTATGCGCGCTCTGTCACGTGGACGTCCGGATCGGCGTTCTGGGTTGCGCTCGTCATTGGCCTGCTGGGAAACGAGGTCATGCACCGGCGGAAGACGTCGTTCGCGGCCCTGACGGTGACCTACTTTGCTGTGGGCGCCACGCTGGCCGCCTACCTGGTACCGGTCATTGCCGGCCGGCTGGGGCTGGACCTGTTCCGGGTGGCATTGGCCGTTGCTCTGATCCCGGCGGGGGCCTTGATGCTGTACGGATTCCGTGTCGGCGCATTTGAGACACGCGCCCGCCTGGCATTGACCATGCTGTCCATTGTCCTGCTCGGCAACATGCTGGATGTCGGCTACCGGAACAACTGGATTCCTCCGGTGCCCCTTTCCTTGCGCCACGGCGGTATTTACGAACAGGTTGCGCGTGAGGGGAACGACTTCTTGCTCAGCTACCATACGGACATGTCCGGTCGATGGCTGCCCGGACTGTTCTCGCCCGATTATGCCCGGCGCGTCCACTGGGCTCCGGGTGACACCGTGTTTGCCTTTTCCGCGATCTTTGCCCCGACCGGACTCAGACAGCGTATGGTCCACTCGTGGCAACGTCAGGACAGCACGGGCTGGACACCTGTCGATGATGTGTCCTACGAGGTACACGGTGGCCGCGACGACGGATACCGCGGCACAACGTTCAAACGCCGCATGAAAGCCGGCAAGTGGCGCGTGGTGGTTCAGACCGCCGACGGCCGGGTCCTGTCCCGGATCCCGTTCGAAATCATTGAAGGCAGCGAGCCACCGAGCGAAGTACGGACGCTGCGAAGGTGAGAACGATAAATGTAACTTTTGTTGTTACATTTATTTCAGCCAATCCTGGATAGCCGCAAGCCCTTGGGCGCCACAAATGTACGAAACCAGTCGCGCATGGCGGCATGCTCCGGCTCTTCGAGCGTCGGGTCCGCTTTCAACATGGCATGCGCTGCGGCGCGGGCTTCTTCGAGCAGGAGCTGGTCCTCCAGGATATCGGCCAGGCGGAACGCCGGCAGTCCACTCTGGCGTGTGCCGAAGAAGTCGCCCGCGCCGCGTAACCGGAGATCAACTTCCGAGATCTCGAAACCGTCGTCGGTGCGCACCATGGCCTTGAGTCGTGTCTTCGCCTCCTCGCTCCGCTTGAAGTCGCACATGAGGACGCACGTGGCGCCGTGGGGTCCGCGGCCAATGCGTCCGCGCAGCTGATGCAGCTGGCTCAGCCCGAACCGCTCGGCGTGTTCAATGACCATGACGCTGGCATTCGGGACATCGACCCCGACCTCGATGACGGTCGTGGATACCAGGATGTCGGCCTCGCCCGACACGAACCGCGCCATGGCCGCCTCCTTTTCAGCAGACTTCATGCGGCCGTGTACGATCTCGACCTCCGCTTCCGGAAAGGCCTCCCGTATTTCCACGAAGCCCGATTCGGCATCCTTCAGATCCAGTACTTCGCTCTCGGCCACGAGCGGATAGACGATGTAAGCCTGCCGCCCGGCCGCCACTTCGGTGCGCAGCAAGTCGTGGAGTTCGTCGCGGCGGCTGTCCCACAGCATGTTCGTTACGACCGGCTGGCGGCCGGGCGGCCGCTCCCGGATAATGGTCACGTCGAGGTCGCCGTACAGCGTGAGGGCGAGCGAGCGCGGAATGGGCGTGGCCGACATGAGCAGGACGTGCGGGTGTTCGCCTTTTTCATAGAGGTCCGCGCGCTGCATGACCCCGAAGCGGTGCTGCTCATCGACAATGCACAGGCCGAGTCGTTTGAAGGCCACCGTATCCTGGATGACCGCGTGTGTACCGACCGCGATCGGAATGGAGCCATCCTCGAAACCCGCCAGTACATCGCGCCGCACGGCCGGCGCCGTACTTCCAGTGAGCAGTCCCACCCGGATGCCGAGGGGCTCCAGCCATGCAGACAGGGTCCGGAAATGCTGTTCCGACAGGATTTCTGTCGGCGCCATGAAGGCGGCCTGATAGCCCGAATCGATGGCCATGAGAGCGGCAATCACGGCCACCACCGTCTTGCCGCTTCCGACATCGCCCTGGAGCAGCCGGTTCATGCGGCCACCGGGTGCGACATCCCCGACGATGGTTTCCAGCGCTTTTTGCTGGTCCCCGGTCAACGTGAAGGGGAGCCGATCCATGAACGCCGTCACCAGCGGGCCGTCCGCTTTGAATGCCGGGCCGGCCTGTCGTTTGACGCCCTGCCGGACCGCGCCGAGCATGAGTTGGAAGAAGAACAACTCCTCGAATTTGAGCCTTCGCGTGGCGGCATCCAGTTCTTCCCGGGACCGGGGAAAGTGGATGGCGCGCCGGGCCACCCGACCATCCAGCAGCCCGTGACGCTCGGCCATCGAGACCGGCAGGTTATCTGTCATCTCCTCACCGCGTTCCTTGAAGAGCGACCAGAAGATGCGACGGAAGGACCTGCTGGTCAGCCCAACTTCCTCAAAGGCGGCGTGTCCCGGGTAAATGGCGATGATGCGCCCCGTATCCAGCGACGGACCCTCTTCATCCAACCGGTCAAAGTCGGGGTGGGACATGGACCACGACCCGCCGTAGCGCGTCACCTTGCCGTGGAACGCCACGCGGTCGCCGTTCGTGAACACCTTCGACACCCAGCTGGCGCGCTGGAACCAGACACAGGACATGAACTGGCCCGAGCCATCGTCGAGTCGCAATTCGTACCGGCCTCCCCGGCGCTGGCCGCGCCGCCCGGGTATGAGACCTTTCACACGGACCGTTCCCACGACCGTGACCGGACCCATGTCCGCCGTCAGATCGGGAATCCGGACCACATTCGACCGGTCCAGCCACCGCTTCGGATACCAGGACAACAGGTCGCCCAGCGTGACAATGTCATGCGCCGCCAGTACTTCCGCGCGTCGCTCCCCCACTCCCTTCAGGTACTGGACCGATTCAGAAAGCAGGCGGGTTGACATGGCGGTAACGGAATAGATCTATCCGGGGCTCGGGCTGCAATATCGCCACGGCGATCTCCAAAGTCCCGTCCGCGTGCTCACGGACGGCCAGATCGGTCGGATAGTAATCCTGATTGAAGCCAGGGTCGGGCTGCGTAAGCCGCTGCCGGAGCGTGCCGTCCAGGTTGAATACGTCGACATGCAGCCAGCCCGGCCGCATGTTCAGGACGTAGATGGATGTGGATGTGATGGCCGATGACGCCGACAGCATGGGCGGCGCGTTGGTGTCGCCGAGCAGGAATTGGCGCGTGCGTGCCAGCATGGGGGAATCGAAGCCCGTCAACCGGAGTGAGTCCACGGGCGACCCGGGCTGCCAGCGGTCCACGCGGGGGAGGAATGCCGCCAGGCTCCAGACTCCGGCGGAGTCGGGACGCAACAGGCCGGCCCAGCGCCAGGAAGGACCCGGGAGCGCCACACTGTCCGTGACGGAACCCGTCGCCGGATCGAGGCGGGCCAGGTACCCGTCGAACTCCTCACCCACGATTTTTACGTACCAATCGGTTCCGCTGGCTGCGGCATACCGGAGGCCTCCCGCGGCGGGCTGCCGCCCGCCCAAAACCACCTCAAGGGTGTCGCCGGGCGCTGGCCCCACGCGCCACATGGTGTGTGAGGCGGGCTCGAAAACCAGCGCCGTATCGGCCGCGAATCCTGCCAGGTAGGGGAACGCCCCGGGCCGTTGCATGCGCAATACTGCGTTTTCGTCGCCATCCACACGGTATACCGAGCCGGTTTCTGTGTCAGTGAACCACAATGACCCGTCGGGTGCGAACTGGACCGTCCGGGGGTGACCCAACCCAGTGGCCAGGACGCCCGCGGTTTCGAGCGTATCGATGGGCAGGCTGTCGGCCATGGCACGCGAAAGCGAGTCGGCCGGCATGAGTGCGCGCGACTCCGTGCGGTTGCAAGCCGATGGCAGGCAACCGCTCACAGCGAGCGCAAGAAGAATGTAGCAGACGGATGAAAGACGCACAGGAACGGAGACAGAAACAAGGTGGGTCGGGTCGGTGGCTGAACGCACGGGGAAGGAGCCGGTTGCGTACCTTTCCATCCGCGCCATAGCTGACCTGCATCCTGTCCGCATCCACCCGTAGAACCCGGTCCTTCGCCTGTGCACATCGCACGCATTGCCCTTCCGCTTCCGCTCGATCAGCTGTTTTCTTACCGCGTCCCGGTAGCCCTGCGCGACCGGATGATGCCCGGGCGCTGCGTGACGGTACCCTTCGGAAGACGGCGACTGGCCGGCGTGGTGATAGAAGAGGGAACGGAGGCCGACCTTGCGGATGTGCGCGCCAAGGATGTGGCCGATGCCACGGACGGCCTGCCGGAAGTCACCCCCGAGCTTCTGGAGCTGACACGCTGGATTGCAGCGTACTACCACTGCTCATGGGGAGAAGCCCTGCGCGCGGCGCTCCCGCCGGGCAGTATATCGACGAAGTCGGGCGGGCCTTCCATTGTACATGACACCATGGTGCACCTTGCAGACGGTGCGCCGCGCGAGGAGCCGCGTGGCGAGCGGCAGCAGGCCCTGATGCGGGCCATCCGTCACCGCCAGGCGCAGGGGGACCGCCCCTATTCCCAGCCCGAGTTGCTGGCAGCATTCGGGGGCACGTCCGCGACCGTCAAGCGGCTGGAGGAGCTGGGCTATGTGCGAACGGAGAAACAGGAAGTGGATCGTTTCCTGGACCATGCCGGACGGCACGACACTTCCGGTCCGGAGCGCCGCGTGGTGCTGCACGACCGGCAAATCGAGGCCACTACGGCTCTCACCGGCGCCCTCGATGCCGGCGAATTCCGGACGTTCCTGCTGCACGGCGTAACGGGCTCGGGCAAGACCGAGGTCTATCTTGCCGCCCTGGAGCGCGCCCGGGCCGCGGGCCGCGGAGGTATCGTGCTGGTGCCGGAAATTGCCCTCACACCCCAGACGGTCCGTCGTTTCCGGGCCCGGTTCGGGGATGCTATTGCCGTGCTGCACTCGCGCATGAGCCAGGGTGAGCGGTTCGATGCCTGGCGTGGCATCCGGGAAGGGCGCTACCCGATCGTGATCGGTCCCCGGTCGGCCATCCTGGCCCCGGTGCAGAACCCGGGCCTCATCATCGTCGATGAAGAACATGAGTCGACCTACAAGCAGTTCGATCCGGCGCCGCGCTACCATGCCCGCGACGTGGCGGTGGTCCGGGCGCAGGCTGCGGGCGCCGTCTGCGTGCTGGGCTCGGCCACGCCGAGTCTCGAGAGCCTGACCAACGCCCGTGCCGGCAAGTACGAACTCCTGTCCATGCCCGAGCGCGTGCCCGTAGACGGCGCCCCGGCCACCTTGCCGGATATCCGGATCGTCGATATGCGCGGCGTGAAAGACCTGCTGTCACCCCAATTGCTGGACGGCCTGGCACGGCGGATTGAACGGAAGGAGCAAAGCATTGTGCTGCTGAACCGCCGGGGATACGCGCCAACGGTCGAGTGTCGGGCCTGCGGGTGGACACCCGAATGCACCGATTGCTCGGTCGGTATGGTTTTCCACAAGCCACTGAAACAGCTGCGCTGCCACTATTGCGGCATTACGGATCACATGCCACGTGCATGCCCGGCGTGTGGATTGGACGCCATCGAACTGATGGGGACCGGAACGCAGCGTTTGGAGGAGGACATGATCGCGGCCCTTCCCGATGCCCGGATCCTGCGGATGGACCTGGACACGACTACCAAAAAGGATGCCCACCATGACCTGCTGGACACGTTCGGACGGGGCGATGCCGACATCCTGCTGGGCACGCAAATGGTCGCCAAGGGACTGGACTTCCCAAAAGTGACGCTGGTGGGCATCGTACAAGCCGACGCCGGCCTGTCACTGCCGGACATCCGCGCAGAGGAACGCGTGTTCCAATTGCTGACACAGGTTTCCGGTCGCGCAGGGCGCGCCGATCTCAAGGGCGAGGTCCTGCTGCAGACCCGTCAACCCGGACATTCGGTCATACAGCATGCCATCAGGCACGACTACGAAGGTTTCGCGACCCACGCACTGGCAGAACGGGAAGCATTCGGGTACCCGCCGGTGGGGCGGCTCATCGGAGCGCTCGTTTCAGGCGTGGACGACAACCGGACGGAAAGCATGGCACGTGTGTGGGCCCGCCGCGTTGAGCAGGCCATTCCCATGGCACAGGTTCTGGGGCCCGCCCCTGCATTCATACACAAGGTCAAGAAGTCGTTCCGGCATCAGGTCCTGGTGAAACTGCCCGTGCGTTACAACGCACTCTCGGTCCGGAATGCCCTCGACGCGGCAACATTGGCCCTGGGCACCCTTCCGAATGGTTACCGCGTTACCATCGACGTAGACCCGGCCGGCGTGGCCTGACCATCCGTGATGACTCTGTGAAACACAGGAATGACGGAACCAAGGATGCGGCGTTGTGTTTGGCGGAATCCAAAGGGCAAGTCCCGTACGGACAGCTCCCTCTGAACTCCGTCAGGGCCGGAAGGCAGCAGCGGTAGGAGGTTGTAGCGTCGCGATACGGTAAGCTTGCCCTTTGTTGTATCCCTGTGGTGTACTTTGAGCCGTTTGACAACCCGATCCAACCTCTTTCCATGACTGCTTACGACCTGTTCCTGATCGGAGCGCCTGCCGGTGGAGAGCAAGCCAATCCCTTGGCCATGTTCCTCCCGCTCATTCTGATATTCATCGTCTTCTACTTCTTTATTATCCGGCCCCAGAAGAAGAAGGAAGATGAGCGCAAGAAAATGATTGAAGCCGTCGCCAAGGGCGATCGCGTCATCACGATCGGCGGCGTCCACGGGACGGTGACCCAGGTCGATGAAACGTCCGTGCTCGTACAAGTCGACAGCAATACGAAGCTCCGCGTCGAAAAAAGCGCCATTTCGTCGATCGGAAACACAAAGGACGCACCGGCCAAATAGGTCAGGCGCTGACGGCCGGTTCCGGCGGAAGGACGATGCCCGCCCGCTCGACCAACATTCCGAGTACCGTGGGATGGACCGGCTTGGCGATGTAGTCATTCATGCCGGCTTCCAGGCACCGCGTGCGGTCTTCCGTCGTGGCATTGGCTGTGAGCGCAATGATGTACGGTTGATGATTCCCGGCCACGCCTGCGCGGATGCGGCGTGTGGTTTCCAGGCCATCGATACCGGGCATCTGCATGTCCATGAACACGAGTGGATAGTCCGTTTCGGCCAACTTTTCCAGGGCGGTCTCTCCGTCAGCTGCAATATCGACGCGTAGACCCATCTTCTGGAGCATCCGCTTGCCCACCTTCTGGTTGACAACGTTGTCTTCCACCAGCAGCACGGTGGCTCCCTGGTGTGAGCCCAACGTCGAATGGGAGTTCGGCTTGCGGTCCGGAGCGGCCCGGCGTGTATCCCGGACGTCCTCTCCGTCAGCCGTGCTGAACAGCTCCCGGAGGACCGACCTGCGGAGCGGTTTGGCCAGTGCCACGCCGTTTTCTTCGCCGAGGCGATCGCCAAGGTGCTTCAGGATGTGTACCTGCGCCCCCCGGGCCTGGGCCGAGAGCGAGTGACCAATGGCCGTAACAGCGACGCCATCAAAACCGGAGGGCGTATCGTTGATGAGAACGTGGTCGAAATGGTGTTCCGCCAGGATTTCAGACGCTTGCAGCTCGGACGAGGCCGTGAGCACATCAATGCCCCAGCCGGAAAGCATGCCTACCAGGGAGCGACCGAAAAATGGACGATCATTGACCAGCAACACCCTGCCTTGCAAGGCCTCTTCGCGAACCGGAGGATGGTCAGACGCCGGAGCTTCAATGTCGAAATAGAAGACCGAACCCTCGTTCACCGTCGAATCGACCCACATCCGGCCTCCCATGAGCTCACTCAGGTTCCTGGAAATGGACAACCCGAGACCGGTACCACCGAACTTCCGGGTGGTCGATACCTCGGCTTGGCAGAAGGGCTCGAACAAGGACTCCATGCCCTGTTCCGAAATTCCGATTCCGGTGTCGCGCACGGCAAAGCGGACCATATCCGGTCCCTGGCCAGATGGGTACACGCGGACGTGGACTTCACCGTCCTCCGTGAATTTGACGGCGTTGCCGACCAGGTTGACCAAGATCTGACGCAAACGTGGGGCATCGCCCAGGATAGAGGCCGGAACCGCATCATCGATCTCGTACGAAAGGTCGAGACCCTTCCGGGCGGCCGGCCGCCCTACCATGCTCAATGCGTTCTCAACGCAGACAGCGATGTCGAGGGACTCCCTCTCCAGGATGACGGCACCGGCTTCAATTTTCGAGAAGTCCAGGATGTCATTGACGATTGTCAACAACGACTCCCCACTTGTGCGGATAACGTCGATGACTTCCGCGTGGTCCGGTCGAAGGTCTTCATTGGCAATGAGGCTGGTCATGCCAATGATCCCATTGAGCGGAGTCCTGATTTCGTGGCTCATGTGTGCAAGGAAATCGGCTCTGATCTGTGCCGTTCCCTCTGCATTCTGGCGTGCATCGTCCAACCGGTGTATCACGTCGGCAAGTTTCTTCGCGCGGTCCTCCAGTTCGTTGTTCACGCGCTGCAGTTCCTTGGAGGACGCCGTCAGGTCCTGCTCGGTCTCCTGCTGGTGTCTGATGACGGCGGCTACCTTCCGCAAGGCATCCGAAAGCTGCTGCAACTCACCGGTGGTTTCGAATTCTCCCTCGGGCAGGTCCTCTCCGCGAATGAGACGGGTTGCCGCATCTTCCAGCATACCCAGTGGCCGGACGACCGAATTGGCAACGTACATGGCATACATGAGTCCCAACAGGAACGATACCAGGACCAGGGCCAGGGAAATCCACAGGAAGCGCTGCGTCCTCAAGGATTCAGATTCCACCACTTCATCGAGGGTTTCCCCGATGGCATCGGCCAGGAAGGACAGATTCGAACGCACGAACTCCACTTTGTCCACGACCATCGCCACCTCGTCGAAGTCGTGCTGCACATGCTGCAGTTCGGTTTCTCCCAGATTCCTCACCGGGTCGTCGACTGGCCGCGTTTCGAGCAGACTCAGCAGGCGGTCTACACGGCGGTGGAGTTGGTCTGCATAGTCCCCGTCTCCGCGTAGCAGAAAGTTCTTCTCGGCCCGACGTATTTCAAGCAGCTCAATCTCCTCATCGCGCATGCCGTTCGCGCGAAAGGCCTCCTGGAGTACGTTGCTTCGCTGTCGTATTTGCCCTTCCAGCCCGTCATCCTCGTAGAATCCACGGGTCCGGTAGGCATCGATGAGCTGGTTGATGGAATGCAGATACAGGTGAAGCTCGCTGTGGAGTCGCTCGTAGTTGTCCAAGCGGACACGGTCATGAAGCACCAGGTCCGCGGACTGAAGCCACTGCTCGGTATCCTTTGCATCCTGCGGATCACGCGACAGCACGAATTCCTTCACCGATGAATTCGCCTGCAGGATATTGTGCTGCAATTGACGGATCTGGTCACGCTCTTCCATCGCGCGGATGGACGTGAAGGCGAGCGCCACGACGCCGAATGAAATGAGAAAAACGACGCCAATCAGGCTGATCGTCCGCCCGTACAATGTGAGGAGGTGTTGCATGTATTGATCCCTGCTATCCATGGACAGGATCGACAACGGGCAACGAATATTAAGCGCCGGGTACTGTGTTTTCGGGCCTGATGGGCGTGAATCGTGCGTAGAATTCCTGCAGCTTCCTGATATCGGCGTCGCGATTGTCCGTCAGGTGCACGATGGGCCCGAAGCCCACCACCTTGCGGGCGGCGTCGATATAGGTCGGCAACACCGGAACGCCGGCGCCTGTGGCAATGCGATGGAATCCCGTCTTCCACTGGGACACCTTGCTGCGTGTGCCTTCCGGTGAGAGACCCACCACGAATGCGTCATGGCTCGCGAATTGCGTGACCACATCCGGAACGAGACGCCCAGGGCGGCTCCGGTTCACGGGAATTCCGCCGGCCCATCGGAGGATGGGTCCCATGGGCCCCCGGAATATGGTGTGTTTTCCTATCCACCGGCACCGCAATCCCAGGCCGAATACAACAGCCATGGCCAGCACGAAGTCCCAGTTGGATGTATGTGGCCCACCGATGAGCACAAAACGGGACACATCCGGAATGTGCCCCTCGAAGCGCCATCCGGCGCGTTCATGCATCCATAGCACAATGGCGCGCGACACCCGACCGCCCCGACGCGGAACCCCCTGGCCAATGACAATATCGCGTCCCCGCACTCCCTCCTTCATGAATGCCCCGTTCCCGGCTGTCCACCTTCCGTTTGCCCCCATTCATTCCATAGGGCCTGCACCGCACCTTCCAGCTCATCGAGCCCCCCATCGTTCACGATCACATGGTCGGCAATCGCCCGGTATGCCGCGGCATCGGGCTGGGCCTGGACCCGGGCGCGGGCTTGGTCCCGCGTCAGGCCGCTCCGCGTCATGACGCGGTCCAGCCGCGTCGGAAGCGGCGCGTCGACTACCACCCATGCATCCATCCCTGTACGAACGGCATCGGTCGGAAAAACAGCCTGCTCCTTCAGCAGAACCGGACATCCGTCTGCCAGCGCCTCCTCGCGCGCGGCGTTGAATTCCCGGGCAACCGCGGGGTGTACGATTCCCTCCAGGACTTTCCTCGCACCGTCGGATGCGAATACCTGCTCGGCCAACCACTTCCTGTCGGGTGGCCCACCGTCGGGATAGGCGTAGGGACCGAATGTGCGCATGACCGCGTCACGTACTCCCTGGTCCCGTGCCAGAAGGTCGCGGCCCACCGCGTCGGCGTCGAACACGCGGGCTCCCAGGCCGGCAAGCAGCCGGCACACGGTGGATTTCCCCGATCCGATTCCTCCTGTCACACCAATGGTCTTCATGTCAGAAATATACCAGCATGGAAACAGACAAGTTGGGAATGAGGGTATGCTGCCCCGACCGTTCCGCGCGCCGTATATCGCTTCGGAAGTCCTCCGGGACGTCGCCGTACAGGCGGGTCGCCACGCGCTGCGACGTCACCCATCCATCCAGCCGGAGGTACGTGCCCCGCCGCATGGGCCATGTAATGGCCGTGGTAGGCCCGATCTGATCAATACGCGTGCGACCCGAACGGGAAATGGCTGCATCCTCCCCGTCGAACGAGCGCGTATAGCGCAGCGTCGCCGACCGCTCGTAATCACTTCGGATGAAGTACCGGACGCCCACTTCGGCCTGGATGCGGCCACTCGTCTGTATGCGGACCCATCCGCTGTACGTACGCAGGGTATCAAAAGGGATTTCGGCGAACACATTGTCCAGGAAGCGCCCGAGGCGCAGATCCGAATAGGATGCCGTGACCAGCAGCCGCAATCCTCCACCAACCTCATGGGAGGCGTCCAGGTCGTACCGCATTTCGCGCGCACTCTGGTCGGTGGGCCGTCGCCCGGGCAGCAGGAAGTCATCGACGGTGTAGGTGGCGCGTACTTCGGACGACAGGCGGATGCGTGTTGCATCGCCGGGTTTCCAGTCAATGGCTGGCCGCAGCCGGATCGAGGTCTGTTCGTTGTTGTCGGCCGACCGCGCCGCCTTCAAGTAGACCGTGTGGAAATAGCTGCCCGCCAACCGGGTCGAGAAGGCCAGTCGCGGTGTCACCCGGTATTCGATGCCGAGGGACCCGTTGTACAACAGTTCATCCCGGTCATCCGGATTCACCTCGGGAGTATCGTGCTGCAAAAGGTTGACCGACCCGTCGAACTGGACACGGAGCCGCTGTGTCAGGGGCATGAGACCGGACAGCGATAACCCGACGAACCCCCGATCGTTGTCTGCCTGCCGGAGCAGGTTCAGTTTCTGCGTGGCTTGGGCGGTCGGCAGGTCGGCCGCGTTATCCAGCTGCCGACGCTCCACTTCCGCGCCGGCCTGGACGGCCATCCGGATGTAGCCCGAGCCAAGGACGGATACATTGCCCGCCATATCGAACTGAACCGTGCGGCGCCGGAAATTCGAATCGAAGACGAGGGCATCGTCGGGAGCCCGTAGTGTGCGCACGTACCGGGAATTGGTGCCGGCGTCCAGCCTGATATCCAGGCCGACACGGCTGGTCACCTGCGATTGCAGACCCAGCGTCACGAATACGGTGTCGTTCCGTGTCGACTCCACCGTTTCGGCGCGGCGGGCGGTGGCGTCATCACGGTTCAGGAAGGACGCGGCCTGATAGGCATCCCTCCGTATGGACGATGCTTCCAGCTCGGCCGACAACCGTGCGCGGTCGAACGTCCGCTCTGACCGTGCGCGTGTACGCAGGAGCCTACCCGCTCGCGGCGACAGTCGCTGGAACTGGGCGGTGGCGGTGATTTCGGAGAGGTAACCGGAAATATCACTGGCAGGCAACCCGAACGTCACACCGGCGGCCGGCCCGGCGTCTGTCCTGACAGGCGCTGGCCCGGTGCCGCTGCGCACACCGGGCCGCGCATCGAGCGCCAGGCCGGCCGCCGGCTCTACCCACCATCCATGCGCCGATTCATGACGCAGGCCCACCCATGTGTCCTGGTGGTATACCCGGCTCAGGCTGAACCAATCGGAACGGGAGCGGACAGCCACATGGGTTCGCCCGGCACCGCGACGCATGGCATCGATCCGGAAACGATCCTCGTCCCGGAAGCTCACGCGGTCATCGAACAGAAGGAATGCGTCCGACTGGAAGGCATTCCGGAGACCGATCTCCCACGCACCCTGTCTCGCCTTCACGTCAGTGTCCGCCGTCCATCGGTATCGGTTCACATCGCGCTGGAAGCCGGCGTTGAACACAGCCTGGCCGGACGCAGGAGCAACCACGAACAGGAGGCACAGCAGATATGCCCACCGTCGATTCATCCGGGAGGCCAGCTCAGCTTCCGGCCCCCGAGAATGTGGAGATGAATGTGCGGGACCTCCTGACCACCATCCGCACCACAATTGAATACCGCTCGGTACCCCTTCGAAAGCCCCTCGGACGCCGCCACCCTCTTCGCTACGAGAAACAGATGACCTACGAGCTGTTCATCCTCCTCCGACAGGTCATCGAGCGTCGGGATGGGTTTGCGTGGTACGACCAGAATGTGGACAGGCGCCTGCGGGTCGATGTCCCGAAACGCCAGGCACGTTGGATCCTCAAAGACGATGTCGGCCGGGATTTCCCGGTCTGCAATCCGTTCGAAAAGCGTTTTTACCGGCATGTTTGTATGAAGTTTGCCTCTGATTGACGACAATATAGCACTGCAGGCCCCCCGAACCGTCCAGTGAGGGAACGCAATGAAAACGATCATGTTGATGATTTGAACGATTCAGATGCCCGGAAACCCGGAGCCGCCCATGCCTACCGTCTACGTTACCAGAAAAACCCACTTCAATGCGGCCCACCGCCTTCACAATCCGGACAAGTCGGATGCGTGGAATCGTGAAACGTTTGGCAAGTGCAATTCACCCAACTGGCATGGGCACAACTATGAACTGGAAGTCACCGTTGCCGGCGAGCCCGATCCCGACACAGGCTATGTCATTGACCTGGGTGTCCTTTCGGAGCTTGTTGAGGAGCGGATTCTCCGGCATTGCGACCATGCGAACCTGAATCTCGATGTCGATTTCCTGCAGGGTATTCTGCCCTCGTCGGAAAACCTGGTTGTCGCCTTCTGGCATCGTCTTGCATCCCACCTGCCCTCCGGGCGGCTGTATTCCCTGCGTCTCCATGAGACCGGGCGCAATGCTGCTGAATACCGGGGAGAATGAACAGAACCTATGAAGTTATTTGACGAAACCAAGTCCTACGATGCCGACGCCATTGCGTCGTTGTCTGGCAGTGTGCGAAACATCCTCGAGACCATTGGCGAGGACCCGGATCGGGAAGGCCTTCTGAAGACGCCGGAACGCGTGGCGAAGGCGCAGCTCTTCCTGACCCAGGGATACCAACAAAGCGCCGAGGACATCCTGAAAAGCGCCGTTTTCGAGGAGCAGTACGATGAAATGATCCTCGTGAAGGACATCGAGCTGTACTCCATGTGCGAACACCACATGGTGCCCTTCTTCGGCAAGGCGCACGTGGCCTACATTCCCGACCAGCACATTGTGGGCCTGTCCAAGATTCCACGGGTCGTGGATGTGTTTGCCCGGCGGCTGCAGGTGCAGGAACGACTTACGCTCCAGATCCGCCAGGCCATCGAATCGGCTCTCAAACCCCAGGGCGTCGCCGTCGTGATCGAAGCCACGCACCTGTGCATGGTCATGCGCGGCGTGCAGAAGCAGAACTCGGTCACCACGACAAGCTCCATGTCGGGACCGTTCATGAACAACGTTCACACGCGCGCTGAATTCATCAAACTGATCAACGGAAAGTGAGTCATCACATTATCATAACGGGCGCCAGCCAGGGAATCGGGGCGGCAACGGCCATCGCCTTCGCCGAGTCCGCGCCCGGCGCCCACCTGTCCCTTCTGGCCCGAAACACACAGAAGCTGGAAGAAACAGCCGCCCGCTGCCGTGAACACGGTGCCCATGCATCGGTTTTCGAGTGTGATGTCACCGATACGGCCGTGCTGCAGAATGCGGCGTCCGAAGCGGTCGCAGCCCACGGCGTGCCCACGTGCGTCGTGAACAATGCCGGCATCTTTGCGCACGGCGACATGGCCGATGTGACGGAGCATGTCATGCAGTCCCAGTGGGAAGTGAATGTCATGAGCGCCTTCACGCTGTCCCGCGCCGTGCTGCCCGGCATGGTGGAACGCGGCAGTGGTATGTTGCTGTTCATGGCGTCGGTCGCGTCCATCGAGGGCTATCCAGGCGGCCTGGCCTACTGCGTCACGAAGCACGCCATGATTGGCCTGGCACGCGCGCTGCGCCAGGAACTCAAAACGTCCGGCGTCCGCGTCACGTCCATCCTTCCTGGCGGCACCTACACGCCCTCGTGGGATGGGTCGGACATTGACGAACAGCGCCTCATGCCAGCCGAAGACATTGCACGCGCCGTCGTGTCGGCCTATTTGATGTCCGACCGAACGGTGGTGGAAGAAATCCTGCTCCGCCCGCAACTCGGCGATTTGTAGCCGGAGCGACGTTCAACGGCGGCATCCCGCCCGTCCGCGCCACCATTCTGCCGGATGAAACGGGCGGCAGGCCAAGGCGGACGAGTGGAGGCGAGAGAGGCGTACACCTGTACGGCGCAACGAGCCGGAGCGACGTTCAACGACGGCATGCCGACCGTCCGCGCCACCATTCTGCCGGATGAAACGGGCGGCAGGCCAAGGCGGACGAGTGGAGGCGAGAGAGGCGTACACCTGTACGCCGCAACGAGCCGGAGCGATGTTCAACGACGGCATGCCGACCGTCCGCGCCACCATTCTGCCGGATGAAACGGGCGGCAGGCCAAGGCGGACGAGTGGAGGCGAGAGAGGCGTACACATGTACGCCGCAACGAGCCGGAGCGACGTTCAACGACGGCATGCCGCCCGTTTCGCCGGCAGAACCAGGGTCTGCATACGCGGCCCCACAAAGCCCCCGACGATCGTAATCTTCGCGTCCGCCCAGGCGAACGAGCCGACGTGTAGCAACGCTACTCGAGGTGAGGACAACGCCGGCGGGCGCGAAAATGACATCGTCCGTAAAGGTAGCGGCGCAAGTTGGTGTTTTTCGGCGTTCTTCGTCGTTCAAATGACGCTGCCATTTCTCACTCCTCACGCCTTGAAAAACACCAATTGCATCCGCTACGGCGGATTGTGGGGCCGCGTATGCAGACCCTAGTTCAGGGATGGGTGATCGGGAGCATTCGCCAAAATAGCATACGCCCCACCCATGCTCAGCAGCACCTGGCGCCACAGGTCGTCTTCAGCGACATCGAAAACGAAATCTTCGGTCGATGGCGCAATGATCCATCCTCCTGCTTCTACTTCGTGCTGCAGTTGGCCGGGTGACCAGCCCGCGTATCCGAGGAAGAAGCGGATGTCGTCGGCTTCCATGGTGCCCGCCGTGATGCACGTGCGCACAACATCGAAATCGCCGCCCCAGAGGATGGTGTCGCGAATGGGAATGGACTCCGGCACGAGGTCCTGTCCCCGGTGGATGAAGTGGAGCGTTTCGGGCTGTACGGGGCCACCCCATCCGATTTCCTCGCGGAAGCCAGTCAGATCATCGAACAATTGATCCATGGAGACGGTGAGCGAGCGATTCAGGATGAGCCCGAAACTGCCCGAATCGGAGTGCTCGCAGAGCAGGACCACCGAACGGCGGAAATTGACATCCCATTGCATGGGCGGCGACACGAGAAGGACCCCCGTGCTGAGGGAAATGCGGTCCTTTATCACGATGATTGCTGTTTCATGAGGGCGCGACGGGCACCGACCCACCAGTCGGGACCCCGTGTGATGGTGGTAATGGTAACATCCCCGAAGTGAGGTATCAACTCAATAAGCAGGGGGGGGATGAGTTGCCATTTTCCTTCGACCACCAACTTTTCCAGATTATTGGCGGCGTGGTGCGACCAGCGCCACTTCTGGCGCAGCGCCTCCGACTTTTTCCAGTAGTTCCGGTCGTCCCATGCGAGGGCACTTTCCTCGATGGTATCGTGGATGCCGCGAAGGCTGAAGACCAGGAAGGCGCTCATGTCCTTGGACTCCTCGTCGAAAGACGGGCGCTCAGCCAGAAGGCGGATGACCTCTGCGCACGATCGGATGTGTGCATTCCGCCGCTTGGCGGGTGTATCTCCGGTTCGGACGATGCGTCCCATGGGCCCATAATTCTGCTGATGACCCTTGAGGATACGACGGAATCAGAAACGGAGCGAGACAATCGTCTCTTCTCCCGGGTGCGACTTCACGCTCATGCTTCCACCGTGCTGGCGCATGATCTGTCGGGACAGGCTCATACCGATGCCTGACCCATCCTTTTTTGTCGTGAAGAAAGGTATGAACACCTTATCGACAGCCTCGGGTTCAATTCCAGGTCCGTTGTCCGTCACCTGTACGACCGGACGCCCCCGCTCGCCGAGCCACGCCCGGAGTTCAATCCGCCCACCTTTTGTGCCCGAAAGCGCCTGAACGGAGTTCTTGACCACATTGATGAGGATCTGCTCAATGAGCGTTGCATCGGCCGTCAAATCAAGCTGACTCGGGTCGACCGTCATGTGCAGGACGATTTCGTTCTTTTCGAGCTCATTACGGAACAGCTGTTCGATCGATGAAAAGAGGTCGGAGATCGGAAAAATGGTCAGGTCGGGGCGCGGAATACGGGTCAGGCTCCTGTATGCCTGCACAAATCGCAGCAGACTCTGGGAACGGCGTTCGATGGTCTGGACCGCCTCGCGCACATCCCTTCTGTGGTCCGCCCCATCCTCATCCAACAGTTCGTGGACCGTCGTCGCCAATGACGAGATGGGGGTAATCGAATTCATGATCTCGTGGGTCAGCACCCTCGTCAGCTTCTGCCATGCCTCGATTTCCTTCTCCTCCAACTCCATCTGGATGTCCTGGATGGACACCAGGGTGTACGGAGTCCCATGCATCTTGAACTCCGTCCCGTAGATGACGAGCTCCAGCAATTCATCACCATCCACCACCTTCACGATCTTCTTTTCTCCTGACCGGATGGTGGACAATGTCTGCACCAGAGGAGGACTGAATTCTCTCAATCCGCCAATGTTCTTCAGGTGCTGGACGCGTACGAGTCGCTTGGCTGCGTTGTTGATGAGCCCGACCGATCCGTCGCGCTGGAAGGAAATGAGCCCCACGCCAATATGCTGCATGACGGTCTGCAGGAAACGGTAATGCTCCTCGGTTTCGGACCGGGCCGAGCGGAAGTCATCCATCATATCCATGAGTGCCCGGTTCAGATCGGCGAAACTTTCGCCCCACCCGTTGGCCGAAAAACTCTGGGAGAAGTCGGAGTACCGGACAGAACGCAGGAAGCGCGCCACGTCGCGATTCGTACGATCCACCAGCCGGATGAGAGAGGACAGCTGGACCGCGAGCGTGATGCTCAGCAGTCCGGCCGCCATGTAGGAGGTGCCCGTCTGCAGCAGCAGCACGACGATAACGGTCGTTGCCGCAATCAGGACCACCCTCAGCACTATCTGAAAACGGAAGTGGCGCATCTAGAAGGCTGTTGAAGAATCAGAGTGTGACATGGAGCGAGCGCCGGAATGCCAGATGCAAGGCGTCCCGACGCCGAATAGCAGCGCTATTCGAAGGAGGGACAACGCAGCAGATAGCGTTTCGCCGCCGCACCGTGGTGTGCTGGGGTTTTTCATCAGCCTTCTACAGATCGTACTTTTCAAGTCGACGGTAGAGCGACGCCCGCGTCAGGCCCAGTTCATCGGCGGCCTTCGAGATATTACCGGCATGCTTGTCCACGGCCTTCCGGATGACCGTCTTTTCGACCTCCTCCAGATTGAACGAGTCGAACAGCAGGCCATCGTTTTCGCCCCGGTATCGCGCGGCAAAAAAGAAATCCTCGGGCTGCAGCACCGTGGAGTCGGTCATGATGACGGCCCGTTCCACCATGTGTTCAAGCTCGCGGACATTGCCGGGCCAATCGTACATCTCGAGCTTTTTCAGTGCCGCAGCACTGATGCCCGTCACCGACTGGTTGTATTTGCGCGAAAAAAGGTCCAGAAAATGCGACGCCAGCGCCGAGATATCCTCGATCCGTTCCCTCAGCGGCGGCAAGTGTATTTCCACGGTATTGATACGATACAGGAGGTCCTGTCGGAAATCCCCTTCACGCACCCGGTCATAAAGGGGTTGGTTGGTCGCACAGATGAGACGGACATCGATGGGGACGGACCGGTTGTCCCCCACGCGTGTCACGTGCCGTTGCTGCAGCACGGTCAGCAGCTTGGCCTGGAGCGGCATGGACAGATTCCCGATTTCGTCCAGGAACAGCGTGCCTCCGGAGGCTACCTCGAATCGGCCGGCCCGGTCATCTTTCGCATCGGTGAACGAGCCCTTCCGGTGACCGAACAATTCGCTTTCGAACAGGCTCTCGGTAACGGCCCCCATATCCACACTCACGAACACCTCGTTTGCACGCCTGGACCGGGTATGCAGGGCACGTGCGACCAGCTCCTTCCCGGTGCCATTTTCCCCAAGCACCAGCACGTTCGCGTCGGTACCGGCCACCTTTTCAATCTGTGCGAACACTTTGCGCATGGCACCGGAGGAGCCCACGAAGTCCTTGAAGGGCGTACCGAGGTCATCCGACAGCGCCTTCGACTTCTCTCGCAGGGACTCCGCTTCCATTCGTGACGTGCGCAATTTCAGCGCAGACGAGAGTGTCGCTATGAGCTTCTCGTTCTGCCACGGTTTCAGTACGAAATCCGTGGCACCGGCCTTGATGGCCTGAACCGCCATTTCCACATCGCCGAACGCCGTAATGAGCACGACCACCGCAGCCGGATCGACTTCCAGGATGCGATCCAGCCAGTAGAATCCTTCCCGGCCACTCGACACGTCGCGGGTGAAGTTCATATCCAGCAGGATCACATCGTACTGCTCCTTCAGCATGAGTCCGGGCACATGCTCAGGTCGCTTCTCCGTATGGACAATGTTTGCGTGCTTCCGAAGCAACAGCCTGGCAGCCTGCAACACGTCCGCATCGTCGTCCACGACGAGGATGTTTCCGAGGTCCTTGATTTCCGTCATTGTTTACCGTCTTTGCGAGAATGCAACAATTGGAATGGCTTTCCGTGAACAGGTGCCAACCAATTTCGAGCGTCCCGTGTCCAACAACCGTACCGCATGCTTGCAGTGTTGCAAAACCGGACAAGGGCCGCTCGAAAGTGTTCGATATCGGACAATAAGTGTTCCAAGATCGAACATCGACATGAACTGAATGAGGGCCCGTCGCAATTAATCGGGTGATTATTGCTTTCGGCACGCACATTGTAACCAGTGACCCCCATGAGTACGGATACATCTACAGAAAAAGAACCGACCAAGGAAGCACGCTCGAAGGCGAACGTAGCTTCGCTTCTGTCTCCGCGCGCTGGAGCCACGTCGTCCGGTGGGAGCGGCAACCCACCCCCTTCCGGCAAGAAGTCGAAGGGATCCGGTGACAGTTTCGGCGGCGGCCAGGGTATGGATCGCAAGATCGCAAAGAAGTTCTGGACAGTTCGGCGAATGGGCCTCATTGGAGCTGTTGTCGCCTTCCTCGCCCTGATTGCCTGGGGCATTTCGTCCACGGCTGGCGGCCGGAAACTGAACGTGGACCAGGATCGCGTTACCATCAGCGAAGTCGCATTCTCCCCCTTCCAGGAAAACATTCCCGTTACAGGCAATGTGCTGCCCCGGAACTGGTTTTATCTGGACGCCGTGGAGGGAGGTCGCGTCGAGGAAATCTTCGTTCAGGAAGGTGTCGTTCTCAAGGAAGGCGACCCCATCCTGCGCCTCTCCAACAGCAGCCTGCAACTCAGCCTGTTGAACACCGAGACGCAACGGATTGAGCAAATCAACCGGCTCGAACAGTCCCGTTTCCAGGTAGAGCAGAGCAACCTGAGCACCCGTCAGCAACTGACGGACATGAATTACAACATCACCCGCCTGAAACGTGAATATGATCGGGCCCAAGTGTTGTTCGACAAGCAGCTCTTGGCCGAGCAGGACTACCAGCGTATCCGCGACGAATACGAGTACTATGTACGCCGTCAGGACCTGACAACCCGTGCTTACGCCACCGATTCGCTCCGCCAGGCCCAGCAGATCCAGCAAATGGAACAGGCCGTGGATCGTATGGATGCCAACTTCCAGGTCATCAACGAACGGCTCGAAAACCTGACCATCCGTGCTCCTGTCGATGGCCGACTCTCGCAGCTGAACGCCGAACTGGGTGAAATCGTGAACTCCGGTTTCCGGTTCGGCCAGGTCGATTTGATGGATGGCGTGATGGTGCGTGCGCAGGTCGATGAGTTCCACATCAGCCGAGTACAGCGCGGTCAGACTGCCGTCACGTTGCCCATCGCGGGTCAGGAGTACGAAATGATTGTCAACCGGGTGTACCCGGAAGTGCGTCAGGGACGTTTTGAAGTGGACCTGCACTTCGTGAACGGAGATCCTGATGCCATTCGCCGTGGTCAGACCGTGCGTGCACGCCTGGCCATGAGCGATCCTACGGAAGCGGTTGTTGTCCCACTGGGAGGTTTCTTCCAGTCTACGGGCGGCAACTGGATCTACGTCCTGGACGAGTCCGGCGACTTTGCTGTCAAGCAGCCCATTCGGCTGAGCCGGAAGAATCTGGAAGTCTACGAGGTGGTCGAGGGTCTCGAGCCCGGACAGCGGGTCATCACCTCCTCCTACGAAACATTCAACGAAGCTGACCGCTTGGTATTCAACTAGAGAGAACCATGATCAAGACCAAAAACCTCAAAAAGGCCTACGTCACCGAGGAAGTGGAAACCACTGCCCTCAACAACGTCAACCTGGAAATCAAGGAAGGAGAATTCGTCTCCATCATGGGACCGTCCGGTTGCGGCAAGTCCACGCTCCTGAACATCATGGGTCTCCTGGACAACCCGACCGATGGCGAATACTGGTTCCTCGATACCGAGATTTCGAACCTGTCCGAACGCCAGCGTGCCCAGCTTCGCAAGGGCAACATCGGCTTCGTATTCCAGAGCTTCAACCTGATCGATGAGCTGACCGTGCAGGAAAACGTGGAACTGCCGCTGCTGTACCTCGGCATGCCGAGCGACGAGCGCAAGGAACGTGTGCAGGCTGCACTCGACTCCGTGCAGATCACGCACCGTCAGAGCCACTTCCCGCAGCAGCTTTCGGGTGGACAGCAGCAGCGCGTGGCCATTGCCCGTGCGGTTGTCGCCGGCCCGAAACTGATCCTTGCTGATGAGCCCACGGGTAACCTGGACTCGACGCACGGCGAGGAAGTCATGAACCTGCTTACGTCGCTGAACGAAGCCGGTACGACGATTGCCATGGTGACGCACTCCCCGGCCGATGCCGAGTACAGCCAGCGTGTCATCCATCTGTTCGATGGTCACGTGGTGACGGAGAATTTCATCCAGAGCCATTACATCCATCAGGGCGCTTGATCGGATGAATGAAATTTGCATCCATGTGCCGTCCCTGCGGGACAACCAGACCGTCGAAGTCGAAGTAACCATCGACGGCAAGAAACGCCACATGAACTACCGGGTAGAATCCTTTGACTGGACGCACGGTGGGCGGGATACTCCTGGCCGCATTGAACGCCTCCGCGCCATGATCGACACATACGATCCTGCGTGGGAGCTGGTCCAGATAGGAGTTCCGGACGGCGATGTCGTTCCGGTGATGTTCAGACAACGTGTTCACGCCTGACGGATCAACCCCCATGATGCACTTGCATTCAAACAGAACGCCGGCAACCCGAGTTGTCGGCGTTCTTGTGTTTACAGCCTTTTGGCTCCTTTTTTCGGCCACCATCCTCCCCGCACAGGCACAGTCGACCACTACCCGCGTCATGGTCCGGGCGGTGGCCAATGATGCCAAGCTCATCGGATCGAACGTCGGGGGGGCGCGGATCGTGATTACCCGCGCCTCGGACGGCACGGTGCTTGCCGATGGCCTGCAGGCGGGATCGACGGGCGACACGAAGCGCATTGTCATCGATCCGCGCCCCCGTCACGGAACGGTATTCAACACCGACGGCGCCGCGGGATTCACCGCCGAGCTGCAGTTGTCCTCCCCCACACTCGTCGAGATCACGGCCTATGCCCCTCTGGGTGATCCGGCCGGCCTTGTCCACAGTTCCAAGCGCATGTGGCTCGTTCCCGGACAACACGTCGAAGGAGAAGGTGTTGTCATTGAACTGAACGGATTCACCGTCAATATCGTGTCGCCGCGATCGGAAAAGGCCGAACGGACCGGGCGTGATATACAGGTGGAGGCACGGGTAACGCTGCTGTGCGGGTGTCCAACGGAGCCTGACGGCATCTGGGATTCCAACGACATCACGGTGGAAGCCACCCTTTTCGATGGAGAACAGGCATTGGGTCGCACCACCTTGCTGTACGCGGGTGTTGTCAGCACGTACAGCGGCGTGCTGACCGGCCTGGAAGCCGGGCGGTACCGGCTCGAGGTAGTGGCCATGGACGCGGCCCACGGAAATTTCGGTGTCTCGCACCTGTTCCTGACCATCGAATGACCGGCCGTGTAGTATGGATTACCGGTGCGTCGTCCGGAATCGGAGAAGCGCTGGTCCGCGAATGTGCCGCGAAAGGTGCCTCGGTGGTTCTCTCGGCGCGCCGCACGGAGCGCCTTGAGGACGTGACATCCGGACTTCCGAACCCGGATACCCACCTGGTGCTCCCGCTCGACGTGACGGCCACGCATACCCATGCCGCCGCCTTCGCCCGGATTCTGGACCGTTACGGACACCTGGATACCCTTGTGTGCAACGCCGGAGTCGGGCAACGCGCGTCCGTGCGTGAGACAGATCTGGAAGCCGAGCGGCACATCATGGAGGTCAATTTTTTCGGCGCTCTCTCCCTCATCCGGGAAACCATTGAACACCTTGTAACGCGACCCGCAGGACACATAGTGGGCGTGTCATCGGTCATGGGGAAGCTGGCGACGCCCCGACGGGCCACCTATGCAGCGTCAAAGCATGCCATGAATGGGTACTTCGATGCCCTCCGCGCCGAGCTGTACGACACCCCAGTGGATGTTTCGCTCCTGTGCCCGGGGTATATCCGGACGGAAATAAGCGTGCAGGCCCTGTTGCCGGATGGGTCTCGGCACGGCGCCATGGATGCGCAACACGAAAACGCCATGTTGCCGGATATCTTTGCACGGCATGCTGTTAGAGCCATGGAGCGCCGCCGGCCGGAAGTCTATATTGGCGGGCGGGAGACATGGGGCGTCCCCCTGCAGCGGTTTCTTCCCGGGCTCGTCCGGTGGTTGTTGCCGCGCGTCATTACGCGCGAGTGAACCCTTGCAAACCAATTCCCGTTAAGTCCTGTCCAATGACCACATGAATCCACTTACGATCACGAAACGCACTCCGGTCATGATGACTCGCCTATTTTCCCTCTGCATGCTGTTGCTGCTTGTTACAGCGCCCGCACTGGCCCAGAACGTTTCCAGGACATTGTCCGTCAAGCCTGGACAACTCCTGACCACCGACATTGAAACCGGTGGCGACATCACCATCACGGGATGGAGCCGTGACGAAGTAAAAGTCGATGTCAAGATCGATGGGCGCGACGCTGAGGATGTCGAAGTCACGATTGATGAAACCAGCCGTGGCGTAGCCGTCCGGACGGAGTACCGTTCCCGTTCACGCCGCAACCGTGCGGATGTAAACGTGACCGTCATGGTACCCAGCCGGTTCAATCTGGATGTGGAAAGCATGGGAGGCGATTTGACAGTATCCGGTGTCGAGGGCGATCTGGAGGGCTCCAGCATGGGCGGGGATCTTGAACTGTCGAACCTGAAGGGCATGGTGAATATGTCCACAATGGGTGGCGACGTGGTTCTGGAGGACTCCGATGTGGACGGAAAAGTCAGCACCATGGGTGGTGACGTGGATCTCCGGAACGTGACGGGTTCCGTGAACGGCTCCACCATGGGAGGCGACGTGACGTACGACAACGTGCGCTCGGCCCGTCGCGACGGCACCGCCGGAGAGGAAATGAAGGTCAGCACCATGGGTGGCGACATCGAAATCGGCGAGGCACTGTTCGGCGTTGATGTGTCGACGATGGGTGGCGAAATTGCTATCGGAAAAGCAGCCCGTTTCGTCAAGGCCAGCACCATGGGCGGCGAAATCACGGTCGACGAAATCGATGGCTGGATCGAGGCCACCACCATGGGTGGGGACATCGAAGTGACCATGGTCGGCGGTACGGAAGGCGACCGGCACGTCGAACTGGAATCGATGGGTGGCCGGATCGAACTCGTCATACCCAAGGGCCTGTCCGCCGAATTCGACATCGAAATCGTCCTGGATGACGAAGACGACCGCTACCGCATAGAGTCCGACTTTGATCTGGATGTGAATGTGGACTCCCGCGGAGGGCGTTGGCGCGATGGGGGTCGTGTCCACGCAACAGGATCCGTCAATGGCGGCCGCAACCTCATCAAGATCAAAACGCACGATGGCGACATCGTGATACGGGAAGGCCGCTAGAAGGCTGTTGGGTGAGACCTACGGCGTCAGCCGTCCGTCCGGCCATTCCGAAGGGAAACCGTACACGACGACTGGTTGTCCGTAGGCCTCGTCCATCCCGATATCGGACATGCCCATTTTCTGCATGATCCGGATGGAGCCGACGTTATCCAGATAGGACTGACTCGTTATGCGGGTCAGTCCGAATTCGTTTCGGCACACGTACAGCGCAGCCGATGCCGCCTCGTATCCGTACCCGGCTCCCCAGAACGCACGCGCATAGCGCCAACCGAAGTCCAGTCGGCCACGCGCGTCATCGACCCCGCAGAAGCCCATGAGGTCGCCGCTGTCCGTGTGTTCAACGGCAAACCGCATCCAGCCGCGACCGGCCTGATGCTCCATCTGCTGCTCCACAAAGGCCACGGCATGTTCGCGCGGCCGAGGCTCGCCGTTGCCGATGTACTGCATGACCTCCGGATCGCCAACCAACGACGCATAGGGAAGGACATCGTCAAGGGACCAGTTTCGCAGGATGAGGCGTTCTGTACGCGCGTGGATCTTCATGGAATTCCGGGTTTGCTGCAAGATACGGCCCACGCCTTTTGTGTAGCTTCCCGGCTCCGAACATAGCAGCGTGCACCGTGAGCTCAGAAAGCAGACATTTCATACAGCAGATCATTGACGCCGACCGTGCCAGCGGAAAAGTGCCAGGGGAAATCATTACCCGGTTTCCGCCCGAGCCGAATGGCTATCTGCACATCGGACATGCCAAGTCCATCTGCCTGAATTTCGGCTTGGCACAGGAATTCGGGGGACGCTGTCACCTTCGTTTCGACGACACGAACCCTGAAACGGAGGACATGGAGTATGTCCGCTCCATCCAGGAAGACGTCAAGTGGCTCGGATTCGATTGGGGTGAGCACCTCTACTTTGCATCGGATTACTTTGAGCAGTTGTACGCCTACGCGCAGGATCTCATCCGCGCAGGCAAGGCGTACGTGGACAGCCAGACAACCGAGGAAATCCGGCTTACGCGCGGCACCGTCACCGAGCCGGGGACCAACAGCCCATTCCGGGACCGTTCCGTCGACGAAAACCTTGACCTGTTTGCCCGGATGCGCGCCGGCGAATTCGCCAACGGTGAGCATGTGTTGCGGGCGAAAATCGATATGGCATCGCCCAACATGCTCATGCGCGATCCGCTGCTGTACCGGATCCGGCATGCGGCCCACTACCGGTCCGGAGACACGTGGTGCATTTACCCGATGTACGACATGGCGCACCCGCTTGAGGATGCCATCGAGGACATCACCCATTCACTGTGCACCCTTGAGTTCGAGGTGCACCGGCCGCTGTACGACTGGCTGGTCGATGCCGTGTGCACGCCACCCCGTCCGCATCAGTACGAATTCGCCCGCCTGAGCCTCGATTACACCATTGTCAGCAAGCGCAAACTGCTCCTGCTTGTCAAAGGTGGCCACGTGGAGGGCTGGGACGACCCCCGCATGCCCACCATTGCCGGCCTGCGCCGTCGAGGCATACGCCCCGATGCCATCCGCGCCTTCTGCGACCTCATTGGCGTTGCCAAGGCAGATAGTCAGGTGGACATGTCCATGCTGGAATACGCGATTCGGGACGATCTCAACGCCGAGGCGCCCCGCGTCATGGCGGTACTGGACCCGCTGAAAGTCGTCATAACGAACTGGGAAGAAAGCCGGACCGAAGACCTTGAAGCATCTTACTGGCCGCACGACATCCCCAAGGAAGGCAGCCGCACGGTGCCCTTCGGCCGTGAGCTGTTTGTTGAGCGGTCCGACTTCATGGAGGAGCCGCCGAAGAACTTCCATCGCCTGAGCCCGGGCCAGGAAGTACGGTTGCGCTATGCATATATCATCCGGTGCGACGAGGTGGTGAAGGATTCCACGGGCCATGTTGTTGAGCTCCGGTGTTCCTACGACCCGGAATCCCGATCCGGATCGGGCGAGGCCGCGGGGCGCCGTGTCAAGGGTACCATCCATTGGGTGGATGCCGCATCGGCCCATGACGTCGAAGTCCGGTTGTATGACCGCCTGTTCAGCACACCGGATCCGGACGATGTCGAAGAAGGCCAGACCTTCCTCGACAACCTGAATCCCGACAGCCTGCAGGTTATTCAGGGCGCCAAGGTGGAACCTGTCATCATGGATGCCGCCCCCGGCACACGATTCCAGTTCGAGCGGAATGGCTACTTCTTCCTGGACCCTGTGGCATTCGGGGAGGGTCGCCGTGTCTGGAACCGGACCATCACGCTGCGCGATACCTGGGCCAAACAGTCCAGCCCTGCCGCAGCGGCACAGGGCCCTTCGAAAGCACCGGTCAAACAATCCTCCGTGGTGCAGGAGCGGGATCCGCTGGCAGGACTCGACGAGACCGGTCTGGACCGCGCCCGCTCGCTGATGGCCGATTTCGGCATGACCGAGGACGATGCCGCCGTGCTGGCAACGGAGGCCGACACCGCAGGATTTTTCCGGGATGCTGCCGCGCTGGCCGGCGAGCAGAACGAGAACGTGGCTGTGGAAGACGTGGCCAACTGGCTCATTCACGACGTGCGGCCGCGACTTGCGGGCATGTCGTTGTCCGAGTCGCCGCTGACGCCGGAACATCTGGTCCAAACCCTGGCATTGCAGGCCGACGGAACGCTGTCGAACCGCCTGGCCTTGGAAGTCCTGGACGAGGTCATGGCCACGGGCGCGGCCCCTGCGACCATCGTGGACGCCCGGGGTCTGCGGCAGATATCGGACGAGGGTGCCCTTACAGGCGCCGTGGAAGAGGTCATCGCGACCTTCCCGGACCGCGTGGAAGCCTACCGGAGTGGCAAGGTCGGCCTCATGGGCTTTTTCATGGGCCAGGTCATGCAACGGACGGGTGGAAAGGCCAACCCACAGGTCGTCAAATCGCTCCTGGAGGCGCGATTGGGCTGAGGCCGATTACTCGGCGACGAACGCAGGAAGGACCAGAAAAGCCTCCTGTACCCATTCGGCCGTCGTACCGGCATCCAGGTCCAGGACACCTGCTCCCTCGGGATAGCGGGCCGCCACGCGGTCCGAATCCAACCAGATGAATTCCTCGGGGGTGGTGGCTCGCGGGAAAGCCGTCGCGAACGTTCCCGGACCACCCCGCGTCGTCCAGACGCCATCCACGCGGTATGCGACACGCACGCCGTCGGGGGCAAACCGGACGTCCGTGACCGAGCCGGCCAGCGTACCGGGAGCGACAACGTATCCGGAGCGTCCCTCGTCAAGGGCGTACGACGATACCGTCCGGAGTCCCGATCCATCCTGGAGAGCCACGTCATATCCCAGGAAGCGGCTGTCCGGAGACCATGACAGGTTGCGGGGATTGTACCGGTCGCCAATGACCTTTACCGCCTCCCCTCCTTCCGTGGGCTCAATGTAGAGTGTGGAATCGGGCTCATAGGCGCGTTCGGCCCGGTTGTAGACGAGGTCACGCAGGATGTACGCCACATGCCGTCCGTCGGGCGATGCCGTCACGTGGTGCATTTTGCGCGCATCGATGGTACGCACCGTCGCACAACCATCGGCTGAGACCACATACAGATTCTCTCCACCCCGTACCATGAGGGACCCGTCCGGGCGGACCGACAGAACCGTATTCGACGCCGAACAGCCCACCGAAACGGCCGGTCCCGTTCCGGGCACCTCAAGCCGTTCAATGCCCCCGGCACCGCCTCCGCGGTGCCCAATGAACAGGGCGCCGCCTTGCGGCGCCCACACCAAGGATATGTCCGCACCGGCGGCTCCTTCCCAGGCCAGCCGCGCAGGGCCCGCTTGCCGATCGAAAACATGCACCGACGATGCTGACGGCGACGCACTCCAGACTGCCACGTACCGTCCATCCGGACTCAATGTGGCCCGGACGGCTTCCTGCACTCCACCAACAACAGCCGTTCCCCGTTCAGGACGACGCTCGAGTACCAACCCGGAGACATTCACCGACAGAACGTCGAGCGATGGTCCCATCACAACCACGGGCTCTGTTTCCGGTAGTGTGACGGGCTCCGGAGCAGCACATCCGGCAATGAAAACAAGAAGCAGCAGGGTAACAGGGCGCATATCGTAACTTGGCACTCGGATGGTCCGTCAGAGGGCCCATCTACTGCCACGACTTTCTTATGTTCGTCCCATGATTACGCTCAACAAGATCACCAAGAGTTACCTGCACGGCTTCAATCGGACGTTTGTGCTCCGAAATATCAGCATGGAGGTCAAAGAAGGCGAGTTCCTGTCCATAATGGGACCGTCCGGGTCAGGAAAATCGACGCTCATGCACATCATGGGCATGCTGGACGAGCCCTCGACCGGCGAGTACTACTTCCTGGACCAGCCCGTCCACAAGATCAATGAACGCAAGCGGTCCGAACTGCACCGCCAGTATATCGGATTCGTTTTCCAGGCTTATCATCTCATTGATGACCTGACGGTCTACGAAAATCTGGAAACCCCGCTCTTGTACAAAAAAATCAAGGGTTCGGAACGGAAAAGCATGGTGGCCGAAATGCTGGACCGGTTCAACATGGTTGCTAAAAAGGACTTGTTTCCGAGTCAGTTGTCAGGAGGCCAGCAACAGCTGGTCGGAGTCGCCCGCGCGCTCATCATGCGGCCGAAGCTCATCCTGGCCGATGAGCCCACCGGCAACCTGCACACATCCCACGGGGAAGTCGTCATGGACTGGTTCCGGAAGTTGAACAAGGAAGAGGGCGTAACCATTATCCAGGTGACCCATTCCGACCACTGGGCCTCCTACGGCGACCGCGTCGTGGAACTCGTGGACGGGCGTGTGGAATCCGATGTACCCACCCAAAAGGCGCAGGAAACCCCACCTCAATGACGTCTGTCGCGGTCGCCCCCCTGATCCGGCGTGCCAATCCTACTGATCTGGATGCCCTTGTCGCGCTCGAAAACGATGCGTTCTCGTCTGACAGGATATCCCGACGAAGCTTCCGGCGGTTTATCGGCAGCGGTTCAACGCGCTTGCTTGTAGTCGAGTTGTCCGCCGGCGTGATTGGCGGATATGTCATTCTCCAGCTTCCAAGGCACAGTCACGGGGCCCGCATTTACTCCGTTGCCGTGAGCGCAGATGCCCGCGGAAGTGGCGTCGGTACGCATCTGTTGCTCAGCGCAGAGGAGACCGCGAGGCATTCGCATCGAACCATCATGACACTCGAGGTTCGTGTGACGGCCACACGCACCCGGGAATTGTACGAGCGCTTGGGGTACAGCGGGTCTGTGGTCCTGCCGGGTTATTACGAAGACGGAGGAGACGGACTGCGCATGCAGAAGAATCTCGAGACTCCGCTGCCAAATGCCCCCGCAAGAGGCCGTGTACCGTTGCTCGTCGTTGACGAGCGCACCAAAACCGATGATCTGAGCGCCGTGGCACGGGTCGTGACCGTGCGCGAGTATCTGGCTGTCGGCCATGCGGTCCCGGGACGGGTCGTGATAAACCTGAGCGCGTCGTACGAGCACATGACGCGTGGCTATTACGTAAGTCTCCTGGCCGATGCCCGCGCTGAGCGATGCTACCCCGGCGCTTTCAACCTTCTCGACATCAACTGGAAGCGGATCCACAGGCGTGCTCTTACAGAGCTGGAGGCCCCGCTGCAACGGGCTGCAGAAGGCCGGGACGTTCCGGAGTCGGTTTTATCATTCTTCGGGCATGCGCACGCGAGCACGGGTCCCGTGTCGTGGATGTCGGACGTCGCACTCGCACTGTTCGATCGGTTCCGCTGCCCCATTCTCCGTATTTACCTTGGCCGTGAGAATGGTAAAGCCATCATCGAGGAAATTGAGGCGCTCGCCGTGCACCGCTTGTCGGGCTCCGAGCGACAGGCCTTCATTGCGCAACTGGCTGCGTTCCTGAAAGCCCGCGCTCCGTTGCCGTCGCCGCTGCCGCGGGCAGCCACATCCATTGCCATGCTCGTGGACCCGGCCGAAAAGGTACCGCCCTCCGACGAAGCAGCCCTGCAAGAATTCGAACAGGCGGCCTTGGACCTGGGAGCCAGGATTACCCGTGTAGACCGGCACGACCTGCACAAACTGACCCAGTTCGACGCCCTGTTCATTCGCGAAACCACACGTCTCGACCACCACACATACCGGTTCGCCCGGAAAGCCGAGGACGAGCGCCTACCCGTCTATGACACGCCGGACGCCATCCTGAAGTGCACGAACAAGATTTTCCTGTTTGAAATGCTGCGCGCACACGGCATTCCGACCCCGAAAACCATCGTTTTTGACAGGAAGGACCTCAAAACGCTGGCACACACGGTCACTCTGCCCGCGGTTCTGAAGGTGCCGGACTCCGCATTTTCGATGGGCGTGTACCGTGTGGACTCCCCGGATGAACTTGTGGCGCGAGCCAACCCGTTGTTCGATGCGTCGGACCTGTTGTTGCTCCAGTCTTTCGTACCAACAGCTTTCGACTGGCGAATCGGCGTTCTGGACGGCGTCGCCCTGTTTGCGTGCCGCTATTTCATGGCCGACGGCCACTGGCAAATCATGCAGCATGACCAGTCAGACGGCGAAATCAAGTATGGAGAGTGGGAGACGCTTCCTCTTGAGAAGGTGCCCGCGTCCATCCTGGATGTGGCCGTCCAGGCCGCGAGACCCATTGGCCGCGGAATATTCGGCGTCGACGTCAAAGAAACATCGACAGGTCCGCTCGTTATAGAAGTAAACGATAACCCCAATCTGGACGTCGGGGTGGAAGATGCCATCCTGGGTCCTGTTCTGTATCGTCAAATTCTGTCCTCGTTGCTTTCGGCCATTGGCCGATAATCCCGGTACCACCCATGCGTTATCTCCTTCCCGCCCTTTTGATCATCGTGACCTTCATGACTCCTTCCCGTGTGCTTGCACAGGATGCACTCGGAGTTGGCATCATTGTCGGTGAGCCAACCGGCCTTTCGGCCAAGAAGTGGTTGTCGCGCACCAATGCGGTTGATGCTGCCGTCGCTTGGTCCCTGAATGAAAATTCCCGATTCCAGGTGCACGCTGACTATCTGTACCACCGTGTCTACCTGTTCGAAACCGAATCTTCCCGAAACGCGGTGCCTGTCTATTTCGGGATCGGTGGTCGCATGCGGTTTGCCGAAAACGACCGGGATGACCAGTTGGGCGTTCGTTTTCCGCTAGGCATTGGCAAAACCCTGGCCGATGCCCCCATTGAGTTCTTTCTGGAGGTTGTACCCATCCTGGACCTGGTGCCCGCCACGAATTTCGACCTCAATGGTGCGCTCGGTGCTCGTTTTTACTTCAATCGGTAGAACTTAAATCGGGCTTGGAAAAAACCGATACCCTGAACAGGAAATACGAAGATCTACGAATTGCGCCTGCCGGCGTCACGAGGTAGACTCGGTTGACATTCTGTTCCTTTGAGGTAGCGGTTTCATGTCTTCAATCAAGGAAAGTCCAGCCAGCGGTCGGTTCCGAGCTCGAAAAACCGATCGGGTTACCGACGCACGGGCTGCGGCTTATCACCAGGCTGGGCATCTCATTTTTTGCGTCTACTACCGAATTGGCGTGCTGGAAATCCGCCCGTCCGGCTCGGTACCTGTCGACATCGTGCTTGTCTCCGCGTCTCCGTCCAGCGCCCCCGTGGCTGAAAACTACTTCAAGATGCTGGTCGCTGGAGGCATCGCTGAAGGACGCTACCGGATGGGAGAGGACTGCATATCGGATGAGGACAAGCTCCGCATCCGCCAATTATGCCTGCGTGTGTATCCTGCGGCGACCACGAGTGCGGCTGTCATGGACCGACTCATTGACCGCAGTTGTCGCGCAGCCAGGATCCACCTGGCTGACCCCCGCATGTGGCGCGCCGTTCAGGATTTGGCCACGCACCTGGTTTCGCTGGATCAACCCATCAGGGATGCTGAAATCGGACTATTGTTCGCGATGGTCCGCGATCGCCTGCGCGACTGAGCGGGCAGCGCGGCGGCCGGGTATGCGTGCCTCCGTTTTATCGAGAGCCGTCTGTGCAGCGTCCAGGAATCCCGCCCGGAGCAATTCCTCGGCCAATAATTCGCGGCTGGGCTTTGGCAAGTCCGGCGGGCCGAACTCGAGCGGCAAGGCATCTTCCAGGTCGGCAGCTTCCCGGATGAGCGCGAGGCCGCTGTCGGTCTGACCCGCTTCGATGGCAGACAGTCCTTCAAGTTGGAGTCTCATGATATGGTTGCCCACCGGTTCATCGGGTATGGCCGCCAGCGTGGTTGCAACGTCGGCCTGCTCGCCCGCACGCAAGCGCACGAACGCATTGATGCCTTCGATTCTGACGGAATTGTCCGGCCATCCCTCGCTGGCTGTCGCAGGCCGCCCCTCCGGAACACCCGCCGACCAGCGCGCAAGCAAGCCCGGATCACCGGCCTCAAGGACGTGGTGGGCCCTCATGCTGGAATAGTACCCCCAAGTACCCCCACCGGGCTCACCCGTGGTAATCCATGCGTAGCAATTGTCCATGAGGCGCTCGGCATCCTCGAACTGACCCAACTGAAGGTGTCCGTAATGCTCCCATGATGTGTAATGACCGCACGCCCAGGGGGCAGGATCCAGGTCACCGCGCTGTGCAACCGTCGTCGCCGTGGCCAGAATATTGTTTTCGATGACCCGATCCCACATACCAAGTGCCAGGAAGATGTGGGTCGTCATGTGTTGTGCATGGCCGGCGCCGGGAGCAATGTCCGCATAGGCATCCGCAGCGGCAAGGCCCATGCTCGCATGGTCCGGATCGTCGTAGGCATGGATGATGTAGTGCGCAGCGCCCGGATGACGGGGATTGCGCTCGAAAAGGGGCTCCACGAGGCGACCCGCACGTCCGTACGTTTCGTAGTCACGCACGCCATTGGTAAGTCCCAGAATGGACAGCGCATAGAAGGCGAGTGCTTCGTCGTCATCGGGCCACGCTTCGTGCAGTCGCCGCATGGCCTCTGAATATGCGGAGTCGCGCGCCGTCTTGTCCCCCTCTCCGAACAAGACCTCTACGGCGTCCATGTACATGGCCTCCCGCTCGGTGGGCGCCAGTGCACGGCGTTCCTCAGGAGTGGGTGCCAGCTTGGCCAGCACTTCCTGTGCGCCTGCCGGCCGGGTTTGGCGCCACAGCGGGTAATTGTACGTCATGGCCTCGCCCCAGTAGGCCATGAAAAACGTGCTGTCCAGCGACTGGGCCTCCTGGAACTGCTCCTCCGCACGATCAAACTCGAAACTGTGCAGGAGCATGACACCCCGGTAGAAAGCGTCCTGTGCTTCGGGGGCGCCGTAGTTGGCGAAGTGGATGCGCCCGAGACCGTCAATGTCGACACCCGGCGCGGTTTCCGGAGCAGATTGACAGGAAGTGACCACGAGGGCCAGGAACAGCAGCGGAAGAAAACGTACCATGGGGGTTCACAATGGGTCTTGGTGACAACCGGAGTATACACAGTGTCCTGGAGCAGCGCCCGCTATTCGCTTTATGCCCCCGTCTACGACCTTCTGGCATTTCCCTTGCGCCGTGCGAGACGGCGCGCCCTGGGTATCGCAGACATTCCAGAGGGGGCCTCGGTGCTCGTGGTCGGTGTCGGAACCGGCTTGGACCTGCCCCTGCTGCCGGCATCATGCACCGTGACCGCTGTAGACCTGTCAGGGACCATGCTGAAGCTTGCGGAGCGCCGCGCACGGAAACGTGATGGTCTGGACGTGAAGTTTCACGCCATGGATGTACAAGACCTGGCGTTTCCGGACAACTCGTTCGATTTCGTTGTCGTGCACCTGATTGCTGCCGTGGTCCCGGACGGACGCGCGTGTGTCGCCGAAGCCTGCCGGACGCTGAAGCCCGGCGGCGGAATGTCCCTCTTCGACAAATTCCGGTCCGAAGAGGCAGAGCAAGTGTCGATCCTGCGAAAACTGGTGGGCGTGCCGTCCCGGTTCTTCTTTTCCGATATCAACCGTCGTGCGGGCGACCTTGTGGCAGGGCTGCCGTTGGAAGCCATTGACGACGCCCCCGTGGCCTTCGGCGGGCTGTTCCATGCGTGGTTGTTCAGGAAACTGGCGGTGTGACCCGGCGCAGGATATCTACGGCTGTTCGCACCGACCGGATGTAGAAGTCGGCCGTGAGGCGTTCTTTTTCGTCGGGAGTCAGATCGCCGAACGCCCCCGTCAACCGTGACATTTCATTCCGGGCATGATAGAGCGCCATGGACGCAGCTACGGAGATGTTGTAGCTCTGCACAAATCCCGGTGAGGGGAGCAAGACCGTTTCGTCCGCACGCTCCACCATCCGTGGACTGACTCCGTGTTTTTCGTTGCCGAATACGAGTGCCACCGGTCCACTGAAATCCACTTCACCGATCGGTCGGGCGCGGGCGTCGAGGTGCGTTACCAACACACGGTACCCCTCGGCATGCAACGCATCCACGCAGGCATCGGGGGAGTCCCACGTGGCTACATCCAACCATTTGTGGGCGCCCTGGGTCGTACGGACCGAATGTTTCATGGGGATGGAGCCGGCCACGATGTGGAATCCCTGTAATCCCAGACCCTCGGCTGTTCGCATGACGGCGCTCACGTTTCCGGTGTTCGCGAGTCCCTCGACGACAGGTGCAATCCGGTACGTACGTCCGTCCAGCACGTCCGAAATTCGCTCTACCCGATCATCCGAAACGAACGGGCGCAATACCTGGATGATGTCTTTCGGGGTCCAGGTGACGCCATCGACGTCCAGACCCTCGAATCGGCGACCTGCTGTTGACAGCAGGCGCTGCATGGTGCGCGTGGCTTGGGAGTGCATGGGACAAACTACGACGCTGGACGCTTATTGGTTGGGAACACCAACCGGACCGCTGCATGCAAGGGCCCCCAAACCGACCCAGAATCATGCATTTGAACGACAAAATTGCCCTTGTAACCGGTGCCAGCTCCGGACTTGGTGCTCAGATTTCCAGGGATCTCGTACAGCGGGGCGCCCGCGTCTTCGGAATTGCACGCCGTCAAGAACGACTCGAGGACCTTCAAACCGAACTGGGAGAGCTCTTTACCGGTATTCCCTGTGATGTTCGATCGGAGGAGGCCGTCGCTGCCGCCATCGAACAGATCGGTGACCAGGTGGACATCCTGGTCAACAACGCCGGGTTGGGAAAATTCGGGGCGGCAGAAGAGGTCGCCGTGGAAACATGGGACCAGCAGATGGACGTCAACCTGAAAGGTGTTTTCCTGTGCACACGCTCCATCATTCCGATCATGAAGCGCCAGAACCAGGCCAGTGGGTTCGGGGGGCACATTGTGAATGTTGCCTCGGTCGCCGGCCTCATGGGCAACGCGAACCTGAGTACCTACAACGCTACGAAGTTCGGCCTTCGCGGCTATTCCGAGGCCCTGTTCAAGGAGCTTCGGGAGGATGGCATAAAGGTGACGTGCCTGTTTCCCGGATCCATCGAGACCGAGTTCTTCGATCACGCCGGCATCCAGATCTCGAACAACCCGATGACGGCAATTGATGTATCATCGTCGGTGATGCATGTTCTTGAATCGCCCGACAACTATCTGATTTCCGAAATCGTCATGCGGCCGCTGCGACCGAGAGGCTGATACCCCGGACACGTATATTCGGGAAAACCATCTTTCCCGAATGCCATGAAGCGTCGCGATTTCGTCCGAAAAGCCTCACTGACCGCTGCTGCCGGCGCTGCCCTCACGGGCTGTGCCGCTGCCGACGATGGCGCAGGTGCGGCCGTCCAGACCCGCCCCCGCGTCTCGTGGCGGCTGGTGTCCAGTTTCCCTCGATCCCTCGACACCATTTTCGGCGCAGCCGACGTCATGGCCCGGCGTGTCGAAGCGCTGACGGACGGACGATTCACGATCCGGGTGTTTCCAGCGGGCGAGATGGTCCCGTACGACCAGGTATTGGAATCCGTGCAGAAAGGCACCGTCCAGATGGGGCACTCGGCAAGCTACTACTTCACCGGGCTGAACCCGGCGATGGCTTTCGATGCCACCGTTCCGTTCGGGTTCAACGCCCGGCAGCTGAATGCGTGGATGTACTACGGGGAAGGCATGGAGCTGACCCGGGCCATGTTCGCCGACTTCAACATCCGGAACTACCCGGGCGGCAATACGGGCGTGCAGATGGGTGGCTGGTTCCGCCGCCAGGTGGGCAGCGTTGAGGACCTGAGGGGCCTGAAAATGCGTATTCCGGGTCTTGGCGGCAAGGTGATGTCGGAGATGGGCGTCAATGTGCAGGTACTTGGCGGCGGGGAAATCTATTCCGCCCTGGAAACCGGCACCATCGATGCCACGGAGTGGTCCGGACCATACGATGACGAAAAACTCGGTTTCTACCAGGTTGCCCGCAATTACTACTATCCGGGGTGGTGGGAGCCTGGGCCCGGCCTGAGTTTCTACATCAACCAGGATGCCTGGGCCACGCTTCCATCCGACTACCAGGCCGCACTGGAGGCAGCCTGTGCTGAGGCATCGGTCGACATGATGGCGTCCTACGATGCCAAGAATCCGCCGGCGCTGGACAGGCTTATCCAGAAGGATATTGCGCTTGCCCCGTTTTCCGACGACATTCTGGTAGAGGCCCGTCGCATTACGCGGGAATTGCTGGAACAGGAAGCTGCTTCCGATCCGGCGTATGCTGCAATGTATGCCAGCTACAAGGCCTTCGGCGAACAATCCAACCGCTGGCTTGGGACCGCCGAACAATCCTACAACTCGTTCGCTTTCCGGCAGTAGCCATGGCTGACCGATCTGTTACCGTATTCTGTTCGTCGAGTGACCGACTGGACCGGGAATACTACGAAACCGCCGAGATCGTTGGCCAGGCGCTGGCCCACCACCACATTGCGCTCGTATTCGGCGGGGGAGCCGTCGGTCTCATGGGCACCCTGGCGCGGGCCGTCCATGCCACAAACGGCCATGTCACCGGGGTCATTCCGCATGCGCTCAAGAAAGTGGAGGGCATTGCCTATTCCGCGTCCGATGAGCTCGTGATTACCGATACCATGCGTGAACGCAAGGGGGTCATGTATGACAGGGCCGATGCCTTTCTCGTGATGCCGGGCGGGTACGGTACCCTGGAAGAGTTCCTCGAGGTGGTCACACTGAAGCAGCTTGGGTATCACAACCGACGGATAGTCCTGCTCAATACGGGCGGCTATTTCGACTCGTTGATCAGCTTTTTCGCTGAAATGGACGAGTCCGGATTCGTACGAAAGCAGTCCGAACCCCTGTTCGATGTCATTTCCGATCCCGGCGACGTGATTGACGCGCTCTTTCCCTGACCCAGCCTACGAGCCGCCCAACGGAATACGGGTCTCGTGTTTTACGGTCGACAGGACGAATGACGTGTGGATCTTGGCAATGTTCACCGTGTCGGTCAGCCGTGTGAGCAGGATGGTTTCGAATTCCGCGATGTCCGTTGCCACGATTTTCAGCAGGAAATCGCTCTCACCACTTACGTGGTAGCATTCCATGACTTCCGGAAGCGCCTGAACATGACTTCGGAAAGCCGCTACGTGATCCGCGCCGTGCGCAGCCAGCGAAATGGTGACGTATGCCACGGTATTCTTGGCGACACGCACGGCATCGAGCAACGCCACCGTGCGCCGGATGGTACCCGACTGACGTAGTTTCCGCACGCGCTCCAGCGTACTTGCCGGAGCCAGTCCTATGCGACGTGACAATTCCACGTTGGTAATACCGCCATCATCCTGAAGGATGTCCAGAATGGCGCGGTCAATCTGGTCGAGCTGTTCTATCATAGGGAATCAAGGTACCACAACGAGATCATACGGCATGCAAACCCATCATTTCCCTGTGGCCCGGATGGCCCGATACCTGACCAGCAGTCCGGTCACAAGCGAAACATGTGACCTGTTGGTCGGCCTGCACGGATACGGGCAACTGGCAAAGGATCTGGCCGATGCATTGGCACCGGTGAGCGTTTCCGGGCGGGTGCTTGTGTGCCCGGAGGCGTTGTCCCACTACTACACGAACCACCGGAAACGGGTAGTCGGGGCGTCCTGGATGACATCCGAGGATCGCGAATATGAAATCATGGACTACGTGTCCTACCTGGACGGACTTGTCGAGGAAGTAACCACAGACGCGCCTGACCATATGCGCCTGACGGTCCTTGGCTTCAGCCAGGGGGCGTCAACGGCCACGAGGTGGATCGGCAATGGGCAGGTCCCGGCAGACCGCCTCATCCTCTGGGGAGCCCCGCATGCCCACGATTTGACGGATGAGGAGTGGGCGGTGCTGAAGGCCCTTCCGGAGATCATCCTCGTATTCGGTACGGAGGACACCGTTGTACCCGCACCCCGCATGCGCGACGCCGAGTCGGATCTCATTGCCCATGGATGTACCGTTCGTACGCACGCCTACGACGGCGGACACAAGATCCTCGAGAGCGTATTGAAAGAAATCGTCTGACGCACCGTCTATATTCTCCCCGCACCTGCATTTCCTTTTGGAACGTCCATGAATACAACGAAGACCCTGCTCCTCCCCGTCATTCTGGTGCTTGCAGGTTGCGTGGCGTCACCCGCACCGCCCCCTGCCGACACCGGCCAGGAACGTGACGTGGTGTTTTTCGATGATTTCGATACCGGCATGCTCGATCGGACCATCTGGAACGTCGAGGGACCCTCGTTTTGGGTCAACAATGAACAGCAGGCCTACGTGGACTCGGACGAGACCATCCACATGTTGCCCGCAGGCGCCATCGAAGGCGCTGATAACGGTGTCCTCGTACTGAAGCCTGTCTTCAGCGAGGGATTCGAAGTGCCCTCTACCTATCCGGACGGTGGCCCGGATGGTCGGACGGCCGATTTTGTATCCGGCCGCATCAACTCGCGTGACAATTTCGACTTTACCCACGGCCGCGCAGAGGCGCGGTTGAAGTTGCCCGACGCGGTCGGCACGTGGCCTGCGTGGTGGCTTCTCGGGAACGGCCAGTGGCCCGATACCGGAGAAATCGACATCATGGAGTACGTAGGTGAAAAGGACTGGACCGCCAGCGCCATCCACGGACCGGGGTATTCGGGCGAGACTCCCATCGTCAACAAGTTTTACTTTCCCGAAGGAGAAGATGTCACTGACTGGCATGTGTATGCCGTCGAATGGACGACCGACTCCCTCGTGTTTTCGGTCGATGGCCGAACAATGTACCGTGTCACGCGCCCCATGATCGAGCACTATGGCCCATGGCGCTTTGATACACCCAAGTTCATGATCCTGAATGTTGCCCTCGGCGGGGCCTACCCGTTCAAAACGAATGGCATCGAGAGCCCGTACAATGGCATGCCACAGGAAACCGTGGACGCCATCAAGCGCGGTGAGGTCGCCATGTATGTGGACTGGGTCCGGGTACTGGCGCCACTCCAGGATTGAACGACCGCTGGATGCACCCGACCCTTCCATCAACCCGGAAAAGCCCGTGTCGCTCCTGAAACGGATCCGCGTCCCGCACGTCTTCGTGCTGCTCACCTCCGTCGTGCTGCTGAGCAGCGCCCTCACGTGGGTCCTGCCATCAGGCCAATATGAGCGCGTTACGCGCCAGGTGGGCTCGCTGGAGCGGAACGTCATTGTCCCGGACAGCTACGAGCAGATCGACAAGGCCTACTCATGGTCCGGCGTACTGCTGGACCAGCCTTCCGACCATGCAGCCCGGCCGGTGAGCTTCCAGGGATTCCTGAGCGCCATTCCGAGAGGCATGGAGGCTGCTGCAGACATCATCTTCTTCATCTTCGTGGTGGGAGGAGTATTCGGGATCCTACAGCGCAGTGGCGCCATCGTAGCGGGCATCCATCGGCTGTTGACACGATTCCGTCACTCGGGAGCTGCGCTCATCATCCTGCTCATGACCGCCATTGCAGTGGGCGGCTCCACGCTGGGTATGGGTGAGGAGTTCATTCCATTGGTCCCCCTTTTCCTGATTGTGTCAAAGGAGTTGGGGTATGACCGGGTATTCGGGCTGGCGCTCGTCTTTGTGGCTGCGGAAACCGGTTTTGCGGCCGCCACCACGAACCCCTTCACCGTAAATGTCGCGCAGGGAATTGCTGAACTCCCGCTGAACAGCCTCATCGGCTTTCGCGCCATCTTTCTCGTGTGTTGTCTGGCCGTTGCGTTGACCTACCTGCTGCGGTATGGTGCGCGCGTGAAGAAAGATCGCTCGAACTCCGTCATGCCCGATGACCCCTTCGACATCACCGGACTGGATGTGGATGTGGAGCACTTCACGCGGCGCCACGGCATGATCCTGGTGTCCTGCGTCGCCATTTTTGCCTTCATCCTGTATGCCGTCCAGGCGTTCGGCTGGTGGATGCCGGAAATGGGTGGGGGTTTCCTGCTCATGGGCATCGTGGCCATGATCATATCCCGGATTCCGTTGAATGAGGCGGCCATTGCGTTCGCCAAAGGCATGGAGGATATGGTGGTTGCGGCCCTCGTCGTCGGGTTCGCGCGTGGGGTGCAGGTGGTGCTGGACGACGCCCAGGTCCTGGATACGATCGTGTTCCATGCAGCATCCGGCCTCGAGCACTTCTCGAGCTACATGGCTGCTACGGGTATGTTCGTATTCCAGACCGGCCTCAACTTCTTCATCCCGTCCGGCTCGGGACAGGCGGCGGTGACCATGCCCATCATGGCACCTCTTGCAGACGTGCTGGGACTATCGCGCCAGGTTGCCGTGTTCGCGTTCACATGCGGAGACGGCTTGTCGAACACCATCATTCCGACATCGGGCATCCTCATGGGAATGCTCGGATTGGCCGGGATTCCCTACGATCGTTGGCTGCGCTTCATGCTGCCGCTGTTCCTGCGACTGTCATTGCTCGCCATCGTCTTTCTGGCCATCATGGTAGCGATGGGACTATAGGCCCCAGGTCACCAGCTCCGGCCACAGGATGATGAGCAGCAGCCCAATCATCTGGATGATGATGAACGGAACCGCGCCGCGGTAGATATCGGCCGTGGATATTTCAGGCGGCGCCACCCCGCGCAGATAGAACAGGGCAAATCCGAAAGGAGGCGTAAGGAACGACATCTGCAGGTTCATCCCGATCATGACACCGAACCAGACGAGGTCCACGCCCAGCGCCATGGCGGCCGGAACCAGCAGTGGAATCACGATGAAGGCGATCTCGAAGAAGTCGATGAAAAAGCCCAGGATGAAAATGGCCAGGTTGGCGACGATGAGCAACCCGATGACGCCGCCAGGCAGGTTCGTCAGCAAGTGCTCAATCCAGAGGTCCCCGTTCAGGCCCCGGAATACGAGCGCGAACGCCGTTGAGCCGATGAGCAGGAACAGCACCATGGACGTGAGTTTGGTAGTCGCCGTCATGGTCTCCCGGACCGCCTTCATGGTCAGCCGCCGGTTGGCAGCGGCCAACCCCATGGCCCCTACCGCCCCCAGTGCGCCGGCTTCCGTCGGCGTCGCAATCCCCGCGAAGATGCTGCCCAGCACCAGCAGGATGAGGACGAGCGGCGGCAACAGGACCAATACCACGCGTTTCAACAGCGCACCGATGTCTGCGGGGCGCGCGTCCCGGGGCAGCGCCGGGGAGCGCGATGGCTGGAAAACGGCAACGCCCACGGCGTACAGCGCATACAACCCTGCCAGCATGAGACCCGGGACGAGCGCCCCTACAAACAGGTCCCCGACGGAGACGCCCATCTGGTCGGCCAGCACGATGAGCACCACCGAAGGCGGTATGATTTGCCCCAGTGTCCCGGCCGCCGTGATGACGCCCACGGAAAGCTTGTTGTCATAGCCGTAGCGCATCATGACCGGGAGCGAGATGAGCCCCATGGCTACGACGCTGGCTCCCACCACACCCGTGGCCGCCGCAAGCAGGGCACCGACGAAAACCACCGCCAGTGTGAGCCCTCCGCGCAGGGGGCCGAACAATTGGCCGATGGTCGTCAGCAGGTCATCGGCCAGGCGGGACTTCTCCAGCATGGTGCCCATGAAGATGAAGAAGGGCACCGCCAGCAGCACGAAGTTTGACATGATGCCGAACGTGCGGTCCGGCATGGCAAGCAGAAGCGGCCAGTCGAACAGACCCATTTCCACGCCCACGAAGGCAAATGCAAGCGCCGTCCCGCCCAGCGCGAATGCCACGGGAAAACCGGAGAAAATGAGCAACAGGGCGCCCACGAACATGAGCGGCGCCAATACTTCCTCAGACATTGGCGACTTCCTCAGGGACAGGTTCTGTAACGTGTCCCAGGATGACGGCCAGGCTGCGACAGAACAGGGAAACGCCCTGAACCAACAGAAGCAGGAAGGCGATTGGAATAATCGTCTTTATGGGATACCGGGGCAGGCCACCGGGATCGGGTGATGTCTCCAGGACCGCCCATGAATTCATGACGGCCGGCCACGATACCCACAACATGAGGATGCAAAACGGAAACAGGAACAGCACCGTGCCCGAGACATCGATCCACGCTTTGCCACGTGGTCCAAGCCGGCCATAAATGAGATCGACACGCACGTGGGCGTTGTGCTTCAGCGTCCATCCGGCGCCCAGAAGGAAGAGCATGCTGAACAGGTACCATTGCAATTCCAGATACCCGTTCGAACTCAGGCCCAATCCTGTGAAGCGGTCCGTGTAGCGCGCCACCGCATTGAATGCACCGACGAGGATCATGGCCAGGGACAGCCAGATGAGGACGCTCCCGATCCGCTCCTGGATGCGGTCAATGGAATTGGCTATGCGGACGAGTGTGGACATGCCGGAAAACTACACGTTCTCGTCTTGGGAATCCTGTGCATATCGCTCGACTCGCCGCTTCAGGTCTTCCTCCTCGTCACGGCTGCGCAAATAGTCCATCCGCTCCTTGATGGTCCGCTCATAGCCGACATCGGACGGATTGTAGAAATACGTGCCCTGCATGCCGTCCGGCAGATATTGTTGCGGCACATAATGATTCCGGTAGGAATGCGGATACAGGTACCCCTCTCCATGGCCCAGCCCCTTCTTGTCGCGGGAGCCATCCTTGAGCGGGTTCGGTACGTCGCCCGTCTGCTCATTCTGAACGAACGCCAACGCATCGAAGAAGGCATAGGTGCCGTTGCTCTTCGGAGCCGTGGCCAGGTAAAGGCAACATTGGGCCAGATGAAACCGGCCTTCCGGCATACCCACGTAGTCAAAGGCGTCGGCGCAGGCCGTCGCCATCTGAAGCGCCCTCGGGTCTGCGAGCCCGATGTCCTCGGCCGCAAAAATGAGCATGCGCCGGATAATGAATCGCGGGTCCTCCCCCGCATACAGCATGCGCGCCATCCAATACAGCGATGCATCGGGGTCGGACCCGCGCAGGCTCTTGATGAAGGCGCTGATGGTGTCGTAGTGCGCGTCACCCTCCTTGTCATACAGGACGGCCCGCTTCTGGATGGACTCCTCGGCCACGTCGACGGTGATATGTCGAACACCCGCATCATCTTCGACGGTGGTCTCGACTGCCAACTCCAGCGCGTTCAGCAACGAGCGGGCATCCCCATTGGCGGTGGACACCAGGTGCCGGCGGGCCTCCGGCTCCATGGTCACGGTGTATCGACCCAATCCGCGCTCCCTGTCGGCCAGCGCGTGGGTCACGACCCTATCGAGATCCGCCTCGGTCAAGGTCGTGAGCTCGAATACCCGGCTGCGTGAAACCAGCGCCTTGATGACTTCGAAGTATGGGTTTTCCGTGGTTGCACCAATGAGCGTGACCGTACCGTTCTCGACATGGGGCAGCAGGGCATCCTGCTGGGCCTTGTTGAAGCGGTGGACCTCGTCGATGAACAGGATGCTCTTCTGTCCGTGCAGCTTCAACCGGGATTCAGCATCTGAAATGGCCAGACGGATGTCCTTCACACCGGCCAGAACGGCATTCAGTGTCACGAACGCCGAGCGCGTCGAGCCGGCAATGATCCGCGCCAGCGTCGTTTTACCAGTCCCGGGTGGCCCGTAGAACAGCAGCGACGTCACGCGGTCCGCCTCGATGGCGCGCCGAAGGAGGCGACCCGGCCCAAGAATGTGCTCCTGACCTACGTATTCATCCAGCGTGCGCGGTCGCATGCGGTCGGCGAGCGGCGCGCGGGAAGCGCGCAGCGCACTCGCCCGGGCATCGAACAAGTCGTCACTCATGTCTCCAGCACCTCCCTCACGCCGGCCTCGAACAGGGCAGCTCCTCCCTGGGATGGATGCCGAACGTACGTACACTCCACACCGAGCTCTGCCAAAGCACGTTCAGCCTTCCGACCCACGGCCAGTATGCGCTCCGGTGCCACGGCATTGACAACCTCTTGCGTCACCGGAAGGAAGCGCCGGATTTCCTTCACGCCTGGTGTGCGGATGGACATGGGTTTACCCCGCTTGAAGGGGTGATACGGTATTGTATTCCACGTAAAGATATCGTCATACCACTCCTGCAGGATGCGCCAATAAATGCTGGCACTGTACTCTGCATACGGGACATCGGCGCAGCTGGACTGCTGGCCGGCCAGTGGGAAGTCAGGGTCCAGAAGCTGCGCCTCGCTGGTAATGGGTACGCCGGAAAACCGACAGCCCCATGGACCGGGCGCCTCGGCGAGAAGCAGGATGCGCGGCTGGGTATTGCGGTCCCGGACATACGCTTCCAGGTTGCGCCTCCGGACGGCCACGGCATCCACCCGGTCCCGCCCGGGATCCAGGGACAGGTACGGATTGAACAATCCGGGGCCCGGTTCATCTGTGTAGAGCCGGGTCCGGAAGCAGGTTATGAGCGCATCGGCATCCATGTGCCATGAATGTAGGACATGAGGCACTCAATATCCCCGCAGGAAGGCCTTGGGCACATCGCAAAACGGGCTCTATTCGGCACTTGTGCGGGCGGGGATGTTCCGTACACGAATTTTCCTTATAGACGCCGTTATTCAGGCGCATTTCGCGGTTGACAGTGTTCACGGACCCTACATTGCCCGCACTGTATTCTGCCCATGAAAGCCCCGTAAATGTCATGGAACCTGCCAAGCTATCCGTTCAAGATCAGCAGATCGAGTTTCCGGTTTCAAAAGGAACCGAAGATGAAGTCGCCATCCACATCAAAGACCTCCGTCCGTCGACCGGCGTGATCACCATGGATCCCGGGTTTGCGAACACGGGGTCCTGTGAAAGTGCCATCACCTTCATTGACGGTGAGAAGGGTATTCTCCGCTACAGGGGGTACTCCATTGAGGATCTGGCGGAGAAGTCGACGTTCACGGAGGTGGCATACCTCCTGATTTACGGCGAGCTTCCCACGCCGGCCCAGCTTGAAAATTTCCGGCAGTCGCTCCGGCGCCACAGCCTGCTCCACGAAGACATGAAAAAGTTCTTCGAGGGGTATCCGCCAAGCGCTCCCCCGATGAGTGTACTCAGTACGATCGTGGCATCGCTGGCCGCCTACTACCCCGGGTCGGGCACGGACGATGATCTGAACCTGAATATCATCCGTCTGGTCGCCAAGCTGAATACGATCGCGGCATTTGCATACAAGAAGTCGATCGGGCAGCCGTACATCTACCCCCGCAACGATCACTCCTACGCAGGTGACTTCCTGCACATGTTGTTCGCGGTTCCGGCCGAGGACTACGACGTGGACCCGCTGTTGACCAAGACGCTCGACATGCTGCTCATCCTGCATGCCGATCATGAGCAGAACTGCTCCACGTCCACGGTCCGCATGGTCGGCTCGTCAGGTGCAGATCTGTTCTCGTCAATCTCAGCTGGTATACAGGCGCTGTCCGGACCGTTGCACGGTGGTGCCAACCAAGCCGTCATCGAGATGCTGGAGCGTATTGAAGCCGATGGTCGCAACATTGGCAAGTACGTCGACATGGCGAAGGACCGGGATTCCGGATTCCGCCTCATGGGCTTCGGACACCGCGTCTACAAGAACTTCGACCCGCGTGCCCACGTCATCAAGAAAAAGGCCGACGAGGTCCTGTCTCAGCTCGGCATTGATGACCCATTGCTGGACATTGCCAAGGAACTGGAACGCATTGCCCTGGAAGATGACTTCTTCGTCGAGCGCAAGCTGTATCCAAACGTGGACTTCTATTCCGGCATTATTTACCGCGCCATGGGCATTCCGACGAACATGTTTACGGTCATGTTTGCCCTGGGACGTCTTCCGGGCTGGATTGCCCAGTGGCTCGAAATGAAGAAGGATCCTGCCACGCGCATTTACCGACCCCGTCAAATTTATACGGGAAGTACCCATCGCCCCTACACGGCGATAGGTACTCGCTGAGTCTACGGTGTATATCGTATCGGTGGGATACTGAACTTAACAAACCGAATTCAGTTATTACCGCTCACACCTGCATTGCTTTCCCTGAGGGGGGCTCTATTTTTATGAGATATCTGATACAATCTGTTTTCGCTCTCGCCATTTTGGCGATTTCCTTCGCACCTGACACGGCACAGGCCCAGGTCGAACGAGGCGAAAAAACTGCTTACCTCCGACCGCACGTTGGTCTCTCCTATTACATGGGGGACAATGAGAAGTCACCATTCACATTCGATGGTGAAATGTTCGAGTCCCTGCCCTACAACGTAGGCGCCGAGATCGGATGGAAATTCTCTCCCAGCTACAGCTTGGGTCTGGACTTCAGCTTTGGTGATTTCAATCAGATCACCGATTTCGAAGTCAATACCGATCCGTCCGATCACGGAACCACCCGTTGGGCCGTCAGCCTGCTTGCACGCAAGTTGATGAACGACAAGAAGATGGCTCCCTACTGGTTCGGTGGTTTCACCGTAGCCGGTGGTACGACGGAAGTCTTCAGCGTTGCATGTGCCAATAACGTAGCCGGCTCCTGTACAACAGATTCCGGAATCGTAGGTGGTGTCACGGCTGGCTTCGGCCTCGACTGGGCGCTCAGCGAGCGGACCTCGTTCTTCGTACAGACCGGCCTCAGCGCCGTCATACCAGACGATGTCATTGACGGTCGTGACAACAACGGCTTCAGCGGTCTCGACTTCCTGGGTTCACATACACTCGGATTGAACGTGAACCTGAAGCGGTTCGTACCGGTCGAAGTGGAATCCGTCATGTGTCCGGCCGATGTAGTGGACACGGGTGTCCCGACGACATTCACCGGCATGGTGAACGAGAACGCGACGCAGCCGGTTCAGTACATGTGGAACTTTGGAGACGGATCGAGCGCCGAAGGCCTGACCGCAACGCATACGTTCAACCGTGCCGGCGTTTTTACCGTTGGTCTTACGGCAACGAATGGCAACGGCAAAGGCCGTTCGCTCAAGGAGTGCACGGTAACGGTCAAGGATCCGTGTGTTGCCGCCCAGATCACCGCCATGCGGGCCTCGAACATGAGCCCGGATACCGAAACCGAGATTCACTTCACGGCGTCGACAACCGGCTCTGAAGCGACCAGCTACCGTTGGGACTTTGGTGATGGCAACACCGGAACCGGTGCCATGGCCATGCACACCTACGAGCGCGCCGGCACCTATACCGTCACGCTTGAGGTCACCAACTGCGCCGGCACTGTTCGCCGCACCATGACCATCACGGTGAATCCTTACGAAGCCGCCATTTGCCGTGAAGTCACGGAAATGAACGCTGCGTTCTTCGCTCAGAACTCCTCCGTACTGACCGACGAAGCACGCGCCAAGCTTCAGGAGAACCTGGCCATTCTGCTTGAGTGCCCGAACCTGAATGTCCGGCTTGAAGGTTGGGCCGCACCAGGCGAGCGCCGTCCGCAGCAGCTGTCGGAAGACCGCGCTCGGGCCGTCGAGCAGTTCTACGGCGACAATGGCGTCGCAGCGAGCCGCATGGTCACCCAGGCCATGGGTCGCGCACAGGGAACGAGCAAGAAGGAAGGTGCCAGCCAGTACCGCAGGGTCGACACGATCCCGGTCCGGTAGCGTACCACCTCTGCTGAAATAAGCGAAAAGGGGGGCGGCCGACAGGCCGCCCCCCTTTTTTCGTTTTCGGGATGTCTGCAGGTTGAGGGTCAGGCGTCCAGGATCAGATGTCCCTCCGAGACCAGGTCGGCGAGCAGCTCCATGACGTCGGCGCCCATCGGAATGTCGGCCGCGTACGCGCCGGAAGCTGACGTGAGTGCCCGGATCATGGGCTCCATGTCGCGCGTCAGCTCAATCCGGTCGCCGCGGAGGTACAATATGCACGCGTGCTCAGCAACCCGGTACAGCGCCTGGTAGGGTGCAGGAGCATAGAGGCGCGCTCCGCCGTCGAGCGCTTTCCGCAGCGCGGAGGGCCGCAGGTCCGGTGCATCGTCCATTTCCGTGTATCGTCGCGGCTCGGTAATGACGCGGCCGACCAGATCATCCAGGCCGTCCTCACCCAGGGACGACAGGACGGACCGGGCATACGCAGAAGCTTCCGAGCCAAGGAGACCGGGCGCTGTCGCAGCCTTGAGGTCCGGATCGCCATAGCGCTCATCAGGATCCATCGTTTCCAGGGCCCGCTCCAGCAGCGCGCCCGTGAACTCCATGGCCGATGGCGCGCGGCAGCCCAGCGAAAACGTCATACATGGATCCAGAGCGACACCGTAATGTGCGAACCGGGGCGGCAGGTACAGCATGTCGCCCGGCTCCACGATCCACTCGTGCTTCGGCTCGAATGACTCGAGTATGCGCACGTCCAGGTCCGGTATGTGCGATGCATCGCTCACCGGCGCACCACCGATCTGCCACCGCCGACGCCCCCAGCCCTGGACCAGGAAGACGTCATACTCGTCGATATGGGCGCCGACGCCACCCTCTGGCGATGCCAGGCTGACCATGATATCGTCCAGGCGCCAATTCGGGAGGAACGACACATGATTCCACAAGTCGTGGACGGCCGGGACCATCCGGTCCATTTCCTGGATGAGCATGCTCCAGACATCTCCGGGCATGGCATCCAGTTCATCGCGCTCAAATGGCCCCTCGAACAGCTGCCAGGGGTACTCCCCGCCGCGTTCAATGATGAGACGGACCAGGGCGTCGTCCCGTGTGGCCATATCCATGAAGGCATCGGGCGAGACGGGCGACGTGAAGCCTGGAATGGCCTGGCGGACCAACAGCGGCTTTTTCTGCCAGTAATCGCGCAGAAACTCTTCGGGTGACAGATCTCCCAGAAAACCCATATCAGAGAATGTATCGTTTGATGAGAAGGATGGCGGGCCAGAGGAGCAACAGGACGAAGATCCAGGCCCACCACCTGTGGGACGTCGGCATTTCCGGGAATTCGTATCCACAGAACGGACACGTTTCATTGTCGACCGTCGATTCCATGGCGCAGGCCGGGCATTCACGCTTGGGGTTGAGATCCACGAGTGTCATGGCGCTGCGACCATATGGGGCACCGAGTCCAGGTCCCACGTCCAGACCAGTCCCTCGGCCGTCAGGTCCGCATCGGCCTTCCCGTAGAGTGTCTCCACAAGGTAGAGGGCCGGCTCATAGCTCATGCCCCCTCCGACGGATGTAATGTACTTGCCATCGACCACGAATCGTGCGTCATACTGGACGTCCACGGATGGAAATGCTTCCCGGAAGGCATCCCGGTCGCCTGGAAATGTCGTTGCAACGCGTCCATCCAGCACCCCCGTGGCAGCGAGCGGAAACGTGCCGTCACAGAGGGTAATGACCCACGTGGCACGCTTGACCGCCTCCGTTACCCATGCCATGTACACAGGATCGGCGAGATCACGGTCCATGGACCCTTCCGTACTGGGAATGACAAGGATATCGGGGAAGGGTGCCGTGGCAAAGGAGAAGTGCGGCTGCACCGAAATGCCTTCATACGTCTCCACGGGCAAGCCATCGGCCGAAACAACGAACGGCTCCACGTACCGGTCGGGGTCCCGGAAAATGGTATGATGCAGGATGTCATATGGCGCCATGAGCTCTGAATTGAACACATGATGGGAGATGACGAAGCCCGCAGACAGAATGGTCTCCGACCCGGCCGAGGCCAGCTCCCGGGGTGCCTGGGCGGTCTCGGCGTCCGCGCAACCGCTGACCACCGAACCCGCAAAAACGGATAGAAACAACAGGATGGATACACGCATGCCTCAAAGTACGGCGTACGTGGATTCCGGCCCGTGTGGATCACATGCCTCCTGTATTGGTTTCCGCTACCATGCTGCCCGACTGGATCCATACCACCCTGACCCGTGCCGACTGGCATGCGGCCCGGAATGCCCACGAGGCCGCCGTGGACCGGTTGATAGGACCCCACCTTGACCGTCGCAGTCGACATGAACGCGACCCCGTGACCGACTTCCTGTTCGAGTACTATCGCTTCCGGCCCTCGGCCCTCCGGGCGTGGTCACCGGGATTCGGTGTGGCCCTCGAAGACGGGGCCGGTGTTTTTCCGGAAGACCTGGCAGCGCAGTCGAACGATGGGGCCGTGTTCTTGGCAGCCGATCGTTTCCCGGAAAAGCACATGGCCGGGACACGGTTCATGCTGCGCGTACTGGAGGGGACACGCGACCGACCACCCCTTTTCGGGTGCGCCGGAATGCACGAATGGGCCATGGTATACCGTGCTGAAAACATTCGACACGACCAGCTTCCACTGCGTTTGTCGGCCGACGAAATTGCACGCATTGTGGAGCAGGGTCCCGTCGCATGCACCCACTACGATGCCTTCCGGTTTTTCACGCCGGAAGCACAGCCGCTGAACAGGGCGCCGCTGACGCCAGCGGACATGGAAAGGATTGAACAACCCGGCTGTCTCCATGTGAACATGGATCTGTACAGATGGGCGTTCAAGCGGGCGCCATGGATATCCTCGGATCTCATCCTGGAGTGCCTAGAATTGGCGTTTGCCATCCGGGAGGTGGACATGCGTGCCAGCCCGTATGACGTGTCGGTCCTTGGACTGGAACCGATCGCTGTTGAGACGCGCGCGGGACGTACCGCGTATGCAGGCCTGCAGCAGGGCTTCCACGAACGGGCTGCACCACTCCGGGACAGGCTCATCGATGCATACCAACACCTTTGCACTGCCTGCTTTGCAACTTCGGGGACCGTTTCATAATGTTGGGGCATGCGTACACCCCACTTCAGTTTCCTCATCCTGGCGATTGCCGGTATGACGGCATTGTCCATCCCCGCCCGCGCCGTCATGGGACAGTCCGTTGCGACTGACCGGGTCACGGATCGTCACAGCAGAAACGTCCAGTTCCTCGGGCAGATGCCACTTGGAGGAGAAGGGCGTTCCCTTGCGGTGCATCTGGACCAGGCCCCGGACCGCCCCTTCGTGTATACCGGCGGACCCGGACACATCACGGTGCTGGACATTGCACGTCCGGCGTTTCCCGTTGAACAGGTATCGGTATCCACCGGCGATCATGCCGTGCAGGCGTTGACATCATTCCGACACGATGGCCGCAGCTTCCTGGTTGGCGCCACGACCGGCGGAGCAGCGCCTGGCCTCGTGTGGGATGTGACCGATCCGTCGCGGCCCATGGAAATGGCGCGGATGCATGCCGCGTCCCAGCCTGAATCCGGATTCGTGAATGTCTTCGCCTACAAGGCGTCCGGCGGCCAGTCCTGGCTGTTTGCAGCAGGAGGTGGCGCCATCCATGTGTATGCGGCATCTGACCTGGCACAAGGCCGAGCGGACCCTGCATGGACGATTGAACTGCCGGAACCGGTACCCGGATTGGCGTACGGCTTCAAGGATGTATACGCGGCGTGGCATGCCGAGACGGAGACGGACCGGCTCTATGCAGCAGGTGCCGGGGGCTATTTCGTATATGACATTACCGACGCCTCTGCTCCGGCCATAGTGACCATCGTGAACTCAGCGGCCGTACAGGTTGGTAGCTCGATCGTGGCTACACCCGATGGAACCCATATCACAACCACAGCGGGTTATGCTACCGCCCCGCTGCGCATTTTCGACCTGCGGCCTGCGCTCGACGGAACGGTTTCCCGCGTCCGTACCGCGGCAGGTGCATGGACAGCAACATGGCAGCACAACCTGGAACGACACGCCGTGCGGTGGCCATTCATTTTCGTGGCGGCAAAGGAAGACGGGCTGCAAGTGGTGAATATGCGTAACCCGTTCGAACCCTATACCGATGCATTCTTCCACACGTGGCAGGGCCCCTTACCCGCTACGGGCCAGCCGTCCATCGGTGCACAGGATGTAGATGTGCGCAACGCTGACGGCCTCATTGCTGTTGTGGACCTGCATACGGGCCTGTATCTCTTACGCGTCGAAGCCTTTGACAGCTGGGACGGTCGCGGGTGGGGCCTTCCCAACGTCTCTTCCGTACAGAATTGGACAGATGGACCTGTCGGAGCCGAATCATGGAATTGAACCAGACTGCCATCCGTCGCTGCGTCACTGTATGCGCATCTGTCTTCTTGACGTGTTTGCTCGTATTTCCGGCCGAAGCACGCCAGGGAATGCAACAGCCATCACATCCACCACCGCCAGGTGAACGAGGCTCTCCCAATATGACGGTACTGTCCCACATTCCGCTCGGCGGGCCGGGATCTGTATCGGACGTTGAGGTGGAGCAGGATCCTGCGCGGCCCTATGCGTACGTGGCCCGACGCAACGGCCCCATCGGGTTTGACGTCATTGACCTTTCCGACCCCGAGAATGCCCGCGTGATCAAGCGGTGGCGCATCGAAGATGAGGAACTCCACGTGGGTGGAGCCATGGACGGACGGTATTTCTCATGGAACGGCCGGACGTACTACGTGCAGTCCATGCAGCTCCGCCAGAGTGGCCCGAACAGCAATGTGGGTGCCATTGTCTTCGACGTAACCAACCTTCCGGAACAGATGACCGAGGTCGGGCGCCTGCGCCAGTCTGAAACGCCAGGAGGCTTCCACAACATTTACATGTATGCGCATTCTTCCGGCCGGCCGCTACTCTTTGCCACGTCCGGCCAGTACGCGAAGGTGTTTGACATGGGCCGCTTCGTGGATGGTGACGAGAGCGAAATGGACGATGTGCTGCGTGATGAAAATCGCGAACTCGTGGGGCGCGTGCCGGTGGCCGAGACGGAAAACATGTGGTCCCGGGGATACCATGACTTCATGGTCCAGTATCACCCGGAAACCGGCCAGGATCGCTTTTACGGTGGTGGCGGTAGCGGGTACTACGTCTACAATGTGACGGACCTCGCCAACCCGGAATTGCTCACAACCATTCTGAATGTGCCCGGCGTGTCCTGGGGACACACATTCACACCCACGCCCGACGGCAATTTTGCCATCGGCGAAACGGAATTCCAGTATCAGCCTCTGCGCATATTCGACCTGCGACCTGGTCTTGAGGGTGAGGTCGACAACATTGACAAGGCCGTGGGCTACTGGCATGCGGACTGGAAGTCCATTGCCCACAACCACGAGGTGCGGTGGCCATACGTGTTCGTTTCGGGCTATGAAACGGGACTGGGCGTCTTCAACATGGCCGATCCAACCCAGCCGTACACCGTTGCCTACTACGACACCTTCAACGGCATCCACAATGACAGGCAGGCCGCCATGGAGCGTCTCGGCAGTCCTTACACGTGGAACGCGTATGACGGCGCCTGGGGCGTTGATGTCCGGAATCACGACGGGCTCATTGTGGTCTCAGACATGACTACAGGGTTCTGGGCATTGCGAATGGACGGATTTCATCGCTGGAAGGGCGAAGACTGGGGTGTTCCGGACGTGTCGTCCGCCCAGGATTGGTAGATAGGGGCGGGCCACGTTGCAAGTCGAGGGGAGGTTGCTTAATCTGAAATTCTCAGCAACCCACCAGAGCCATGCGAAATACAGTTCCTTTTTTCCTGCTTATTGCAGCCGTCTTCTTCCTCCCGACGAATGTCCAGGGCCAGGCCACTGCCCTTGAGCGCGGATCAGACAACATGGACGTCCTGGGCCATGTACCGCTGGGCAAACACTCCAGTGTCACCGACATCGAAGTGGAACAGGAAGTACGTCGTCCGTTTGCCTATGTCAGTCGCGCTTCCATCGTGGATGGCGGACCGAAGGGCATGGACATCATCGATATTTCCGACCCGAACGCTCCGGAAGTCCTCCTCGAGTGGCGCCTCGACAACCAGGACCTTTTGCAGAATCGCGGTGGTATGGATGTGAAGTATTTCAAGATGGACGGCCGTTACTACGTCGTGCAGTCCTTCGAATTCGGTGGTGGTCCGTACCATGATCTTGGCGCGGTCGTTTTTGACGTCACCGGCCTGCCGGACGCCACGAAGGTGGTTGAAGTGGCCCGTCTACAGGAGCCGGAGAATCCTGGAGGCTTCCACAACATCTTTATCTACAAGCATTCCGACGGTAATACGTACCTGCTTGCCACGGTCCGTGGTGATGACGTACGTGCCTACGACTTGCGGAAAGTAGTCAGCGGCGACCTTGCCAACGCGCACCGGGCCACCGTTCCCAATCCGTTTGAAGGCGCTGGCCGCACATCGTACCATGACATGTATGCCGCATGGCACCCCGATACGGAATCGGATCGCTTCTACGGCGGCGGCACCGGCGGCTATTACGTCCTGGACATTACAGATCTGGACAATCCCGACGTCCTGGTCACGCTGACGGGAGTCAACGGTGTAACCTGGGGCCACACGTTCACGCCCAGCCCTGACGGCCGGTACGTGGTGGCGGAAGCGGAATACCAATATGCACCGCTCCGGATTTTCGATCTGAAGCCAGGTCTTGATGGTGAGGTCTCGAACATCAGCCAGCCCATCTCGGCATGGACCGCCAACTGGGAAAACCTGTCCCACAACCATGAAGTCCGCTGGCCGTACGTATTTGTCTCGGCCTACGTGGATGGCTTGCAGGTCTTCAGCATCGAAGATCCCGAAAACCCGCAGACGGTCGGTTACTATGACACGTTCATCGGCAATACGAAGAATGGTTTCAACGACGTCATCAATGGCGCCTTCGGCGTTGACGTCCGGAACGAGGACGGCCTCATCGTGGTCAGTGACATGTCATCCGGCTTCTGGACCTTCCGCATGGAGGGTTTCAACGGATGGAACGGAGAGGACTGGGGAATGCCGGACATCTCTTCCGTTCAGAAGTGGGACGAAGAATCAAAGGAAGGAACGCGTTGATCGCTGATATCTATCGCACCAGTAAACTGCATACAATGAAGAAAATAGCACTGCTCGTCCTGGCTGTCGGCCTGACGATACCCGCCGCCGCACAGGATGACACTCCGTGGACGACCATGGAGCCGGGGTCCGACAACATCACTGTTGAAGGCCACATTCCGCTTGGCGCCATCCTGAATACGATGGATCTGGAAGTCGAACAGGAAATGTCCCGGCCATACGCCTACGTGTCCCGCGGCACCGTGGGTGAAGGCACGGAGCGCGGAACGGACATTATCGATATTTCCGATCCGGGAAACCCGAAGGTCTTGAAGCGCTGGCGCATCAAGGACCCGGACCTCCACACGGGTCTCGGTGGCATGGACATCAAATACTTCAAATGGGCTGGTCGGTACTATGTGGTTCAGTCCACCCAGTTCGGACCGGGTCCGGACCAGGACATGGGTGCCTACATCCTCGATGTAACGGGGCTTCCGAATCCGGATTCCGTGACGGAAGTGGCAGCCATTCGTGAGCCTGATTTGCCGGGAGGCTTCCACAACATCTTCATTTACAAGCACTCCAACGGACGGGTGTACCTGCTGACGACCGTCAACGGTCCAAATGCGCACATCTATGACCTCGGCAAGGCCGTGGAGGGTGACGTGGCCAACGCGTTTGTCGGCGTCATACCGGTACCATTGGCCGATGGTCAGTCGGGCGGTTCCTACCATGACCTGTACGCTGCCTGGCACCCCGACACGGAGCAGGATCGGTTCTATGGCGGCGGCACCGGTGGCTACTTTGTGTACGACTTCACCGATCCGGAAAACCCGAACCTGGAAATCACCATGGTGGGTGTGACCGGTGTACAGTACGGCCATACGTTCACACCGAGCCCTGATGGCCGGTATGCCGTAACAGAGACCGAGTACATGCACGCTCCGCTCCGCATGTTTGACCTGCAGCCTGCGCTGGACGGGGAAACACAGAACATCCGCACGCCTATTTCGGCATGGACGGCCAACTGGAAGAACCTGGTACACAACCATGAAGTCCGCTGGCCCTATGTATTCGTTTCCGGATACCACGACGGTTTGCAGATCTTCTCCATGATGGATCCGAAGAACCCGCAGACAGTCGCCTACTTCGACACGTATACGGGTTCGCGCGATGTCGGCGTGATGGAAGGCAACATTGCGAACGGCGCATTCGGTGTCGACGTCCGGAATGAGGATGGCCTCATCGTAATAAGCGACATGTCCACCGGGTTCTGGACCTTCCGCATGGACGGATTCAATGGCTGGAAAGGCCAGGATTGGGGCCAGCCGGACATTTCAAGCGTCCAGAAATGGGACGAGGAGTCCAAGGAAGGCACCCGGTAAGAAAGAAAAACGATCGTTGAACGCGGCGTGAACCCCAATCACGTGCTCGCGTTAGCAGGGGCGGACCCATCATCCGCCCCTGCTTCATTATGCGCACTTTCCAGTTTTTTCTCGTACTTGCGGTCCTGCTTGTAACAGGACTGACGATACCCGCGACTCCCGCATCGGCCACTTTGCCGGCCGATCCAACGTGCATGGCCCCGGACAACGATCCCGATCCGCCGGTCTACTACGCCATTGACCTCGTCACCACACGAAAAGTACCCGGAGCACGGTTGGCAACCGGGACAGGCAATGTGACGTTTGCCCACTCTCCTTTCGGGGTGGCACTGACACCTGAGGGCGAGTATGCCTACAGCTTGGCCATTTCCATGGAAAAGGTCCGCCTGAAGGAAGGACAGGTGCTCGATGCATGGGTCACGACGCCCAGCCTGGACCAGGTGGTTCACATAGGTCGGCTCAATGCATCGCTTGCCACATCGGGCAATGTTGCCTGGAACAAGTTCCTCGTCGTGATCTCACTCGAGGATGCCGATTCCGAACCCGGCGCCAGGTGGACCGGCCCCATCGTGGCCCGCGGCATGTCCCGCAGCGGACTCATGCACACCATGGCCGGCCACGGTCCTTTTCAAACTGAACCCTGCAGCGTCTACGGATACCGGTAAATGATCATTCGACCCCCAATCATCGCCCTGATCCTGTTCCTGGTGCCATCAATCGTATGGGCACAGGATCACGACACGCACGCCGGCCACAACATGGACATGCCCGCGATGGTCGGTGACAGCCTGGTGTGGCGCATGCCGCCCATGGACATGTCCATGCCCATGCTCCCGGGCATGGAATCGAGCGTTCCTGTGACGCGCGCGTTCCTTCCGGCAGCCGGCATGGACCCCATGCAGTTTCCTGAAGCCAGACCGTTCGAGGTCATGAATGTGGCCGATGGTGAAACCATCCATCTGGAAGCGGGCCTCGTCCGCAGGACGCTCGGAAACCAGACCCTTGTAATGATGGGCTACAATGGCCAGTATCCCGGTCCCGTGCTCCGGGTCCAGAAGGATGCCCGGGTCAATGTGCACTTCGTGAACAATATCACCATGCCCACAACAGTCCACTGGCATGGATTGCGGCTGGATGACTACCGTTTCGACGGAATTCCGGGCATAAGTCAGGCTCCGGTTGAGACCGGTGAAAGTTTTCTGTATGAGCTGAATTTCCCCGATGCGGGCCTCTACTGGTACCACCCACACATGCGGGAGGATGTCCAGCAGGACCTGGGCCTGTACGGAAACATGCTGGTTGACCCGCTGACGGACGATTACTACGCCCCCGTGAACCGGGAGGTCACGTTCGTATTGGACGACCTGCTGCTCGACGCCAACGGCATTATCCCGTACGGCGAGTCGGCACCGACACACGCGCTCATGGGCCGTTTCGGAAATGTCATGTTGGTGAACGGTGTCACGAATTACTCCCTGGATGTATCTGAAGGTGAGGTCGTTCGCTTTTACATGACCAACGTGGCCAATTCCCGGACATTCAATGTCGTTTTCGGTGGTGCGCCCATCAAGATCGTGGCATCGGATGTCAGCAAATACGAACGGGAGCAGACAAGCGGCAGCGTCGTGATTGCGCCCGCCGAGCGGTATATCGTGGACGTGCTGTTCGAGGAAGCGGGTGTCATCGAAGTCACGAACTCCGTCCAGGCGATTGACCATTTCCGGGGCATCTTCTACCCCTACGTGAAGTCCCTGGCAACGGTCAATGTATCGGAAAGCCCCGTGGGGGAATCCCACGCCGAGGCCTTTCAGACGCTCCGCACAAACGACGATGTGATCGACGACATTGACAGATTCCGTCCGTTCTTCGACAAGGCGCCCGACCATGAGCTGGAGCTTACTGTACGGGTGAACGACCTGCCGTTGTCCATCATGCGCATGATGGAAATCGATACCCTGTACGTGCCTCCCATGGAGTGGAACGACGCCATGCCCATGATGAACTGGTTATCGACCGGAGAACAGGTGGAGTGGATACTGCGCGATGTCAATACCGGTCTGGAATCGATGGACATTGACTGGACCTTCCAGAAGGACGATGTGGTCAAGATCCGGCTCTTCAATACGCCGAAGTCTTTCCACCCCATGAATCATCCGTTCCACATCCATGGACAGCGGTTCCTGGTTACGAACATCGATGGTGTCGAAAACCCGAATCTGGTGTGGAAGGACACAGCCATCATTCCGGTCGGGTCCACAGTGGATCTTCTGGTGGATATGTCCAATCCCGGCAAGTGGATGGCCCACTGCCACATTGCCGAACACCTGCACGCCGGCATGATGCTGGGCTTCGAGGTAACGGAAGCGCCCTAGGGGCATCATTGCCTGCCCAGTCGATCCCGGATGGTGGCAATCATGAGTTTGCCGTTCTCGTTGGCCGGGTTGAGCAGCAACGACCGACGGTACTGGTCCAGCGCCTCATCGAAGTTGCCCTGGATGAAGTAGGCCTCCCCCAGGGAGTCATAGACATTGTAGCTATCGGGATACTCGGTGACGTTCAACGCAAAGAATGCCACTGCCTCGTCGACCTTTCCACTCCGCAACAACTTGTAGGCCAACGTGTTGAGGGTTTCCTCACCAAATGATGCGGCAGGCATGTCTGTTTTAGCCGATTCATGGCGGGCCAATGCCGCTTCGAGTCCCTGCTCGCGGAGCACGTCCATGAGTTCACGTCCCAGCAGGAACGCGGCGTCATCCACCCGTTCGTAGTTGAGCCACGAAACAGCGGTCCCCGGTCCATCCACGAGCATGTCATAGACGGCATCAAGGATAAGCATACCGTTGTCGCTGTTGGCCAAGTACACGAAGCCGGTCAATGCACCGGGTGTCACGTACGCAAACGTCCGATATCCGGCTTGATCGCCCCAGTGCCACAGGGCCTGCCCTGCCGGCGTCGGTTCCAGGCCAATGCCTTCCCCCCAGTATATCCCGTCCTGGGCTGAAACCTGGGGAGTCGTCATGGCAGCCAACGACGCACTCGTGAGCCCTTCGCCGGTGGCCACGGCTATCATGAACCGAGCGTAATCGGACGATGTCGTGTGCAGGCTGAAGGCTGCATTGGCCTGCTGCGGCGTGAACTTGTCCCGCGCAGCACCGTCAATGTCATGGCCAACCGCGATGGACGAGCCGAAACCCTCCTGCCAGACGAAGCTGCTGTGCGTCATTCCAAGCGGTTCGAATACCCATTCCTGTGCCAGGTCCTCCAGGGACATGAACATGGCCCGTTCAAGCGCCTGCTGCAGCATGACGAAGCCTTCGCCTGAATACGAAAACATGGATCCCGGGTCGAACTGGATGACCAGGTCGCCTCCGGCCGGACGCCAATTCGGAAAGCCGGATGCATGCATGAGGACCAGGCGACCTGTGACGTCAAAGAGCCGCGGGTCGGCTCCGGTCCGGGCATAGGCCAGGTATTCGGCCAGAGGACGGTCCAGGTCGAACCGCCCGGCATCGGACAGGCGCTGGACGAGGTAGGCGACCACCGGCTTGCTCAGCGAAGCCGCCTCGAATACGCTTCGCTCTGTGACGGGCGGGTTGGTCGCGGTACTCCGAACGCCGAGATCAATGGTCTGCGTTACGGCGGCGCCGGACACGACAGCGACCGAGATGCCGGGGATCCGGGCATCCTGCATGAGCGCGGTCAGCCGATCGGCCGGGATCAATGCGTCCTGGGCCGCCGACACGGGTACGTATAGGCCGAAAACCAAGAGGAGGAATCCGGCATGGAGAATGGATTGACGTTGCATGCCTCACTGTAAGGACGAACCCGGCAGCGGTTCCGTCGTTGGAATCCCCACCATAGCCGCCCGTCCCATTCCACGACCCCATTCCCCGGATCCCATGCCCCAGATGAAACGTCACGCCGTCATATTGTTCGTATTGCTCGGTTTTGTCGCCGCATGTGCACCTGCCGATGAACCGGCCGCACCATCCGAAACAGGTACCCAGGCCGAAGCACCGGCAGCGACGGACAGACCCGACGCCAACAACCCCGTGGGTGGGAGCCTGACCTGGCCCGCCGGTTGGCAGGTCCGGACCGACGGAGATGCAGAAGCCGTCATTTCCGAAATCGAAGCTGACAGCGTGGATATCCGGTTCACAACCATGACACCGGGCTGGCACATCACGACCCAGCGTCCACGCGCCATTTTCTGGCACCCGGCCAGCACGGTCACCGGGGACTACACCGCATCGTCCACCATTCACCTCTTCCCTCCCGGAGAGCGCCGCGAAGCCTACGGCATTTTCGTCGGCGGGTCGGACCTGGATGGCCCCGACCAGACCTACCTGTATTTCGTGGTGCGCCGCACGGGCGAGTTCCTGATCAAGGTCCGCCGGGGCGCTGAAACAGAAACCATCGTGGACTGGACGGCGAACGAAGCCATCGTTCCATTCACCGACGAAACGGAGGGTACGGCCACCAACACGCTGGCGATCCAGACCATGGGCAGCATGATCCACTTCAAGGTGAACGGGCAGGACGTCCACATGCTGGACGATGCGTCCCTACCCACCCAGGGTGTGTTTGGCCTGCGGGTCAACCACGGATTGAACCTCCACGTGGAGTCATTCGACGTGGAGATGGCCTCCTAGCGAGCCCTCGGAATGAGCAGCATCCGCGTCTGACGCGGATCGATGTACCAGACCTCCGATCCATCGAAGAAGGCATCTTCTTCGAGCATGATGCGCACGGTCTGTCCGTTCCACTCCGGAATGGCCACAGCCGCGTTCAGCTCGATGGAATAGGCCGTGTTCGGATACATGGGATAATCGCCCTTTCCAGGTACGCCACCCTGCTGATCCCACAAGCCGATTGTCGGACCAGCCCCGTGGCCCTGGAATCCGATCGGGTGGGTGTAAATAGTGGCCGCGATGCCTTCCGCAGCGGCCTGATCGAGCGTGCGCTTGAGGATATCATTCCCTGAGCGACCGGTCTGGAAATGGCCCGTCAAAATATCCTGAAGCCTGTTTCCGGTCCGAAGGGCGGCCACAATGCCTTCCGGAGCCTCGGTCTCGCCCGGCTTCAGCACATAGGCGTGCATCTGCGTGTCCGTATTCAGACGCAGGTAGGTGATGCCGAAATCCACGTGCAACAGGTCGCCGGGCATGATGACCCCTGCCTCTTCACGGGCTGAGAAGTCGTTGTCCCGAACGTCGCCGGTTGGCCGCTGCGTATCCACCGACGGATGGAACCAGGTCACGAGACCACGCTCCCGGATGCGGTCCCGGTACCACCACTCAACATCGGTGGTCGTGGTCACTCCGGGCGTGATGGCCACTTCGGACAACCCTTCCTCCAGGATGGCACGCGCCATGCGCATGATGGTGGGGTAGACCGCCATTTCCGCGTCCGTACGCGTCTCCAGCCAGCCGATGGCCAGGTCCTCAGCGCCGGTCACGCGCGCGCCCAGTTCAGGCCCGAGGGCACTGACCAAGGCATCGTATTCATGCGCCGTGATGCCATCGGCCAGACCGAAGTCCGCAGACCGGTTCACGCCTATACGCGATGGATTCCATTCCCGGACAAGCTCCGCAACACGGGCCCACTGGTCGGGCTGTGCTTCAGGATCCCAGGCGCCCTTGAACAGACGGCCAATGTCATAGCGGGCCACCGCCAACCGTTCAACGGGCGCGTCGGCACCGGGGTCATGGAACACCAGAACAGTTCGCCTCCGCGCCGCCAACCACGTGGCCGGCAACATGGTGCGGATGACCGGGTCCTCGTTGTACTCACGTGAAGCGACAATCCAGACATCGATTCCAGCCCGGCGCATGAGCATGGGAACGACGGTATCGAGACGGTCCTCCAGCGAGTCGTCAATCACGCGGGCCTGCTCCTTCATGGGCAGGACGCCGGGTGAACGCAATGCATCGGACTGGGCCGCGGCGGGGGTTGGAATGGCAACGGACAGGACGGCCGCGAGCAGCAGGCCGACGGAAAGGGAGCGATACATGGGACAGGCCGGGTGGGTGGGCAATCACGTTGCGACCAATTTACGGTCGCCCACCCGGATTCACCCGGCGGAAATCACTCCTCTGAATCACCGGTCGCGGGTCCCTTCAAAACGATTCCGTCCGGCAAGTCATTCCGCTGGGGATTCGGATTGATGAGCCCGCCCATGAGCGGAGTATCGAACGCCGTGACGAAATGAGCCACGGTCGAGAACCAGAATTCCTGCTGGAACTCGAAGAAGTCCTCATCGAATCCGGTTCTGTCTCCTTTGTGACCCAGTACATCCAGGTAGAAGACCCGCGGCCAGCCCGGATACTGATCCTGGGCCTTCTTCAGTAATCCGAACACCGTATCGGCGGCTTCTTCGAAGGTCTCATTGGCCTCCACGATGTGATACAGCGACACCGTGTTGTCGAAGTTCATGGCAATGCCGGGCGCATCGGGTTTCCGGTATTCCGGTGTGAATTGGGGTTCCATGATCAGGCCTCTGGTTCCTTCTCGTCTTCGGTGTCGTCGTCGGGCTCGTCGTCCGTCATATCCTCATCATCGGATGCAAAGGAGTCCAGGTCGACTTCTTCGTCATCCTCGTCGTCCGCCTGGATCCTCTCCAGTTCCATGGCCAGAAAACGCCCTGTATGGGTATCTGTCTCGGCCAAAGCTTCTGGTGTCCCCGAAAAGAGGATGCGTCCGCCTCCGGCTCCTCCATCGGGACCCAGATCCACGACGTGGTCAGCTACCTTGACGACGTCCATGTTGTGCTCTATCACCACGACGGTATTCCCCTTGTTCACCAGGGCCTGAAGCACGGCCAGCAAATGCCGGATGTCCTCAAAATGCAAGCCCGTCGTGGGTTCATCCAGGATGTACAGTGTGGCGCCCGTACCGGGGCGCGATAACTCCTTTGCCAGCTTCACGCGCTGTGCCTCGCCGCCCGACAGGGTCGTTGCCTGCTGACCCAGCCGGATGTACCCGAGCCCCACAGAATGGAGCGTGCGCAGCTTACGGGCAATCCTGGGCACATGCTCGAAGAAGTCGAGCGCATCCTCGACCGTCATTTCCAACACTTCGGCGATGGACCGGCCCTTGTATTTCACTTCCAGCGTCTCGGCGTTGTAGCGACGGGCACCGCACGTATCGCACTCCACGTACACGTCCGGAAGGAAGTTCATTTCCAGCTTCACGATGCCCGCGCCCTTGCACGCTTCGCATCGCCCGCCCTTCACATTGAACGAGAAACGACCCGGCTTGTACCCCCGGATCTGCGATTCCGGCAGCTGCGCGAAAAGGTCGCGGATGTGCCCGAACATGCCGGTGTATGTGGCTGGATTCGATCGGGGCGTCCGTCCAATGGGGCTCTGGTCAATATCGATGACCTTGTCGATGTGATCCACGCCCTCAAGGCTTCCGTGTGGCAGGGGGACCGTCTTGGCGTTGAAAAAGTGCTCCGCCAGAATGGGATACAGCGTCTGGTTCACCAAGGATGACTTCCCGCTGCCCGACACACCCGTAATACAGGTCAGCGTACCAAGCGGAATACGCAGCGTATCGCCCGCCAGGTTATGCCCCCGGGCGCCATGCATGACCAACTCCAGCCCCGTCCCGTCACGGCGTACGGCCGGAATCCGGATGGAACGTCGGCCCTGCAAATACGCTGTAGTCAGGCTCACCGCACCGTCCGTGGACTCCGGTAGGTCGCCGGGACGTGCCGCTCCCACAACACGTCCGCCCAGCTCTCCGGCGCCCGGACCCAGATCCACGACGAAGTCGGCTGCCTCGATCATGTCCCGGTCGTGCTCCACGACGAGTACCGAGTTTTCCAGGTCCCGAAGCTGTTTCAGGGAGTCGATGAGCCGCTCATTGTCACGGGCGTGCAGGCCAATGGAGGGCTCGTCCAGGACGTACAGCACGCCTGTAAGCTGCGTGCCGATCTGGGTGGCCAGGCGGATGCGCTGGCTTTCGCCGCCCGATAACGTGCGGGCCGGACGGTCCAGGCTCAGATAACCCACGCCCACGTTCAGCAGGAAATCCAGTCGTTCACAGACTTCCTTTACAATGGGACCCCCGATGATCTGCTGCCGATCCGAGAGCTCCAGCTCGCTGAAGAACGCCCGCAGCCCGGCCAGGTCCATGCGAACAAGGTCGGCAATGGAATGCGTACCCATCTTGTAGGACAGGCTCTCGGGCTTCAGCCGGCCACCGCCACATGCTGAACAGTCCATATTGCGGAGATAGGCTTCGGCCCATTTCCGGGACGCGTTCGACGCAGTATTCTCATACGTATGCCAGATGTGGCCGTTGACACCGGTAAACCGGTGCTTGTACGTCACCTCGCGGTCCTTGTAGGAGTACACGATATCGAATTGCTCGTCCCCAGCGCCATCCAGTAACACGCGCAGGGATTCCTCGGGGATCTCACCCAGCGGTGTATCGAAGTCGAAGCCATATGCATCGGCCACGGCCTTGACCTGGGAAAACAGCCAAATATCCCGGGGAACACCAAGGGGAGCGATGCCTCCGTCATTGATGGTTTTCGAAGGGTCCGGAATGACCAATTCGGGATCGATTTCCCGCCGCGTGCCCATGCCGTTGCATTCCGGACACGCGCCATACGGCGAGTTGAACGAAAACGTGTTCGGGGATGGATCGTCGTACGATACGCCATCTTCAGGGCAGAACAGATGGCGACTGAACAGGCGGTCCTCCGTGGCATCGATCAAGTTGGCCACCAGCGTGCCACTACCCATACCCAGTGCGGTCTCGACAGACTGGCTTACACGGCTGCGGATGCCCTCCTTGATGACAATGCGGTCCACAACCACCTCGATGTCATGCGTTTTGTAGCGGTCAACCTTCAGGCCCTTCTCTATTTCAACCAGATCGCCATCGATCCGGACGCGCTGGAATCCCTGCTTTGCAATTTGCTCGAACAACTCCCGGTAGTGACCTTTCCGCCCTTTCACGAGCGGCGCCAGGAGCATGACCCGTGTATCCTCGGGAAGCGCCAGGATGCCGTCAATAATCTCGTCATCGGACTGCTTCCGCATGCGCCCGCCGGAAACGTACGAATAGGCCGTTGCCGCACGGGCGTACAGCAGGCGAAGGAAGTCGTAGATCTCGGTGACCGTTCCGACCGTGGAGCGGGGGTTCCGACTGACGGTCTTCTGCTCGATGGCAATCACCGGACTGAGACCGTCAATGAATTCGACATCGGGCCGCTCCATCATACCCAGGAATTGCCGGGCGTAGGCCGACAGGCTTTCCATGTACCGACGCTGGCCTTCCGCATAAATGGTATCGAAGGCCAGGGACGATTTGCCACTTCCCGACAGACCGGTGATGACCACAAGCTGATTCCGTGGAATATCGAGATCCACGTTTTTCAGGTTGTGCTCGCGGGCGCCGCGAATGACAATACGATCGTTCATGCCTGGAGGCCGGGATACGGATAAACCGGTAAAACCGGCGCGACCGAAGATCGTTTCTCCCGCTTACCGTGAAGCTTTCGGTGAGGCCGACCGAAGTGCCCGCACCAGCCAGAATGCGACGAATGCCAGGAGCATCCATCGGAGCGTTGTACCCAGTAGGACCGGACCACCGAACGCTGCGACCGAAGCCGGTGCTGCAAACCAGTAGTACATGCCAACACTTACGGCACCCAGCAGCGGCGCGGCCAATCGGGACGGTATCTGCAGCAGGGCCACCGGTGCGCCGCAAACCAAGAGACTTGCCAGCCCTGTGCCCAGTACGGAGCCGTATACATCCAGCGCGCCCGACCAGTCCGTATCGGCTACAAGAAAATACCCGAGGATCACACCGGGGAATGCCGCAGCGAACAGGCCCATGCGACTGCGCATCCAAGCGCGCCCATCGCGGCCTGCATCCACTGAACGCAGCGGATTCAGGTCAATGCATCCCCGTGTGGAACACAACGAACAGGGAACGCACCGCGGATTCCGTACATGGATCATCGGCGACTGACCGTACAGCTTTTCAACTGGGAGTATGGGGCACAGAGAGTTACAGAATCCACCCTTGGCCCGAACGAACTGTCCCGCTACAAAAGCGACGGCCACGATGGCCAACAGCAGACCTGCCAGGACCGGACCGTCTGTATTCAACGTGATTCTGCGCGCACCAATGAGCAGCACCAACAGGACCATTCCAGCCACCATGAGGCTCCGCTGCAGACTCAGGCCCAGAATAACGCCCCGATCACTGGAACCGATCGTATTGGCCGTCGCAATCGGACACACCGCGCGCCAGAGTCCTGCGTTGAGCAGGAACGAGAGGGGCAGGATGGGCACCACTGCGAACCAGGCGATCCGCAAGGTGAGGTCCGGCAACCAGACGAGCCCAGCCACGACCACCAGGGTCACGGCAAAGGCGCCAATCTGCGCAGACATCCAAAGGCCCCGGCTGAGGGGTGACAGTGGTTTTCCGGTCGTTGAGCGCATGCTGAGGCTGGTGGACTTACAGGATGAACGGCACTACGGCCTTTCTGTCTTCAGGATACGCAGGAAACGTCTCCTTGTACCAGGAGTGGTGTGACATGGCCCGGGGAATGAGGTTGGCGGCTGTCCACACCGCGAAGGCCCATGCCGCCGGTGTTGCCGCCATGAGGGCAAAACCGGTCCATTCCAGGATTTCGCCCAGGTAGTTCGGGCACGAAATGTATCGGTACAGTCCGCCCCGGGGAATATGGTACTCCAATGTACCCGGCGGACGCAGACGGCGCAGTACTTCATCGGCCCAGATGTTCAGTGCGGCGCCTCCGAAGAACAATACCGCGCCCAGAACCACGATCCCCACGGGGGGTGTCCAGCTCAGGTGGCCCATGTACCACCCGTTCAACGCACCATTCACACTGTTGAACCCGACTGCTGCGAGCGCAATGATGATCGGCATGCGGCGCCCGGACCAACGAGCCCGGAAAGGATGCACGAGCGCGCGGTTCGTGTAATGCAGACACCAGAGCACCATGAGCATGGTGGCGTAGGTGAACGCCTTGCCGCCGGACAGCTCGTACGATACGAAGAACGCCAGCGGGGACATGGACTCCATGATGACCCAACCAACCCTATGGGGAATGGTGGGTCCCCACCCCGGCTTCCGGTGCCGACCGTACGGGGCCGGCAATCGCAGCAGCACCACATAGGTGGCGACGGCAACAAACATCCAGATGTAGGAGAGTGTACCCATGGCAGTGTTTCCCGCAATGTAGACAACCACCGTGTAGACAACCACTGCGGAAAATAATGCGCAAAAAAAGGGGGCGGGCCGCAGGCCCGCCCCCAAAAGGGACGTTTGGAGAAACCTGGCGCGCAGGTCCCTACAGATCCAAACCGGCTCCGGAGTCACGGAAGTAGACGTCGCCGGCCAGCATCTGGTCAATGGCGACTTCCGTCGGCTCGGGCTTTACTTCGTATTCGAGCGACACGCGTGCCTGCTCTTCCTGGAAGCGGGGATCTTCAAGTTCCTGCTCAAAACCCTCGAAATAGGCCAGTTTTTCGTCGAGCTCGGCCTTCCCCTGGGTTGAAACCTGTCGGGAACGCTTGGACAGGATGGCGACGGATTCGAAAATGTTTCCCGTCATTGCCGCCAGGGCATTCATGTCAATGCTTTTGATAGCCATTACTCGTACACAATCTTTGGATGGACCTGCTTGATCGTCTGCGGACCCTGGTTGGTTTCCTGCTTCACACGTTCTTGACACGACAAGGCCTGTTTAAGGCCTACCCCCCGGGGTCGATACACACGGCATGCACTCATGTCGACCTGACACAGCCATGTACTCTTCTTCCCGACTGTCTTTCGCCCTGCTCCTTCCGCTCCTGCTCGTCTGGACCGGTTGTGACGCACTGTCTTCAAACGACGATACCGCAGGCATCGTTTCCCTGGTTGGTCAGGTCACCAATACCGATACGGCAGGTCCGGTGTCCGGCGCCTTTGTACGCGTGCTGCCCATGGACTTGCTGTTCGAGGCCGATTCCCAGGGTGCCTATGACTTCGACGTGGAGATCGACAGCACGATGGACCTCACCATCCAGGCTTCCTCGGATGGTTTTGCATCGGCCAACACCACCGTACTTGCCCTCGCCGGACGGACCGTTCAGGTACCGACCTTGTCTTTGATGCCAACGGCCGATGCACCGAAAGAGTCTGGCCGCGCGGCCAACATGCTGCTGCTGGCACAGACGTCCGCCTCCATAGGTGTCCGTGAAAGTGGCTCCGAGGAGGTTGCTACGATGACATTCCAGCTCGCCGATTCGGTCGGTCGCCCCGTCGTACTCGGTAAATCCGCACGGGTCCGATTCAGCTTCGGCAACCATCCAGGTGGCGGCGAAGAATTGGCCCCGCTCGAGGCTGTCACGAACGACAACGGACAGGTCGACGTCCACTTGTCCAGTGGCACGAAGGCCGGCGTCGTTCAAATCATTGCAGAAACAGATGTGGACGGCCGGACGGTGCGCTCACAACCCGTAGCCGTCACCATTCACGGCGGGCATCCGGACCAAGCGCATTTCAGCCTCGGCCCGGTGCGTCGGAATTTCCCGGGACTCAATACATTCGGCATCACGAATGAGATGTCTGTCATCGTTGGCGACCGGTATTCGAATCCGGTAAAACCGGGAACGGCCGTCTATTTCAATACATCACATGGCGTCATTGGCGGTTCGGCATTGACGGATGAAGCGGGCCGCGGATCGGTCTTGCTCACGAGCGGCAACCCACTCCCGCCAGACGGAATAGCCCATATAACGGCCACAACCGTCGATGATACGCAGAATACCGTATCGTCAGTCACACCGGTGGTGTTCTCCGGAACACCCGTTGTCCAGGTATCGCCGGGCACGGCCCGCGTGAACCAGGCCTACAGCCTGACGGTCACAGACTACAACGGCAATCCGTTGGTCGCCGGATCGTCCATCAGTGTCGTTGCCGAGGGCACGGCCATCAAGGCTACCGGAAACACGGGCGTGAGCGTTCCAGGCACCGGCTTTTCGGGCGGCATCAACTATGAACATGTGGTCCGGGGACAGGGAATCACCGAATTCTCGTTCTTTGTTGTCGAAGACATTGATCCCGCCAATCCGCAGCAACCTGTGGTCTCCTCCATCACCATTCTGGTCGATGGCGAGAACGGATCGCTGGAAATCGTTCTGGGGCCGGGCGGCATACCCATGGTCCGTACAGACGACGCAGAGCTGATACAGGACGGCGCAGGCTACCGGATTTCCCTGCAGCAAGCGACGCACTGATCCCGGTGTCCGGTCAAGCCGGGCCGCGCCGTGCGAACGGCCATGTCATGAGAATCAGCACTCCGACCACCAGTATGTCGAGAGGAATGAGATACCACGGCCAGTCCGGAAATGCATCCAGCGCCGAGGCCGATGGCGGTTTGGCCATGATCCACAGGTAGTTCGAGCCAAGCAGTCGGTTCACGACGAATACAAACGCCGCATACAGGTGCAGCGCGCCAAGGCACCGCCACGCATGCCGCCACGTGGGCCGGTAGCCCTCGACGACCACTACCCAGACCCCCGAAATCACCAGGACACCGTGACCGACCATGGTGTTGAGAAAGCGGATGTGCGGAAACCCGAACCCGGAATCGGGTGTCAGGACCGCTTGGAGGGCACCCGCAATACCAAAGTAATACAAGAGCGGGTACAGGCGCCGGCGTTCGCCCGCCAACGCGACCATGGTTGCGTATGTCAGTACGCTGCACATGTGGAACGGCAGCATGCGCCGGACGGACCAGAACCCGTGCAGGGCCTGCCAGCCATGCCACTCCAGTTCAACGACCACAAGCAGCGTGACCAGCAGCCACCGACGCAACCGGCGGCCTTCCGGGCCGGCCGACAGACCCGAGCGGACCACCCACAAACCGAACAGGACCAGTGCTCCAAGCGTCGCAAGGTGCCACCAACCGAACAGCGCGAATGGTTCTGCCGATGAGTACGGGGAAAAGACGAGGTCCAACGGGCTGCAGGGTGAGGTCAGCGAACGCGGTACGAGTCGAACATGTCCGGATCGTGGCGCTCAAAATAGAACCTGTGTTCGGCACGCGCCTTCACAAATGGAATCACGTATGCCCGTGTATCTTCCAGCTCCATGTCAGACAGCGCATTGCTGATACGATCCGCCAACTGTTCCGCCGAAAAGATCGCCCAGTCGTGCCCGTCATGTGACGGTTCCGGAAGCAATACAACTCCGCCCAGATCCAGCACTTCCGTGATGGGACGCAGGGCCGTGCGGCGATCCTCACGGAGAATGATCTCTACATACGGCCTCGTTTCCGCGAACGACTCCAGGCCGCACACAATGAGCGACCTTGGATTCCGGTCGGCGAGCGCGGCTTGCAGATCCGGGCGGGCCGTCGCATCCTGGAACGAGGTCCACAGTTGCCGGTCGACCGAGAAGTGGATGCGCGGGGTTGGCAACACGCGATGCAGCATGCCGGCAACCGTCTCGGGCAGGGTAGAGGCACCGATCCGTCCTGTCTCCAGGTCGGTCGCGGCCACATAGCCACGGTAGTACCGGGGCGAAGCCAGGAATTCCTCCAACGACAGGGCCTTGCCGTCAGGCTTGCGGGCATCGGCATGCATTTCCCGTGTCAGGATCTCGAGCGATGCAGGCTCTTCATGGAAATATTTAAGGACGTACACTGCGTGACCGGTATCTTTGGAGCTCATCAACGCCTGTGTGTCATCTTGGTTGTTCTCCGTTCCATCTGGGCCTGGTTCTCCATTTCAATGCTCGTGCTCATCTGGGTGCCGGTGATGTTCATCACCAACCTGTTCGACAACGATGAGTGGAGCTACGCCACCGGCCGACAATTCCGGCGGCTTGGGTATTGGATGGCGGGCGTGAACCCCATCTGGAACGTAATTATTTCGGGTAATCTGCCCGAAAATATCCGGAATCCGTACATCGTCGTCTGCAACCACCAGTCGTTCGCGGACATTCCGGCCGTCAGCCGCTTGCCGTGGGACATGAAGTGGGTCGGCAAGGCCGAGACATTCCGGTTGCCCATTCTTGGATGGATGATGCGCATTGCACGCGACATCCCCGTGGACCGCGACGATCGGCGCAGCCGGGCCATGGTCATGATCGAAGTGGCCAAGCGCATCAAGGGCAACATGTCGGTCATGATCATGCCCGAAGGTACGCGGTCCCCCGACGGGCGCGTACACGCGTTCAATGACGGCGCCTTCAAGGCCGCCATGAAGCTGGGCGTGCCGGTGTTGCCACTCGCGCTTGATGGCACATTCGACGCACTCCCTCGCAGCGGCTGGAAATTCGGCGGTGCACGGGACGTCCACGTGCACGTGTTCGACCCGATAGACACGACTGATTGGGACGATGGCGTGGCCCTGGCTACCCATGTCCGGGACATGATTGTCGACAAGGTGGCTACGTGGCGGGGGATTCCTGTATCGGAAGTCGATGCGCTGGCCGACAGGAGCGCCTGAACGTCAAAAAGTGGTCAAGACCGACGCCGACATTGGAAAAAGACCCGAAGCGCTGTAGATTTGCGACCCTTCCAGTGCCCTATAGCTCAATTGGCAGAGCGTCGGATTCTGGTTCCGAAGGTTCTAGGTTCGACTCCTAGTAGGGCAACAGCGACAAGCGTCCCGGTCATCATGTGGCCGGGACGCTTTTTTTGTACCGCCAGCACGGTTCGTTCACGGGTCGATTTGTGAAATTTTCCGGCGTGGGATTGTTGTGGGACTATCTTGGGATCGCGCAGTATGAGCGCGCATCATTCCGGACCTCACATGTCACATCGATCATCCAGCCGACTTTCGTTCGTCATCCTGACGACCTGCCTTGCGTGCGCCATCGTCATGACGTGGGTCCACCATGAGGCTGGGGTTCCCTGGAGTCTGCCGGACACGGATGTCGAACCGGCACGCACCCTGATAGAGACCGACACACTGCCGATGGTGGTGCCTGATTCCCTCATTCGGCCACTGCGGGAGCTGCACGATGCCGCGTTCCAGACGAAGCTGGACCGGATCATTGCCCGAAACAGGAAGTGGTCACGCCTCGTGGCCAATGGCAAAATGTCCATTGGACTGGTTGACTTGCGAGATCCCATGAATGCCCGCTTCGCCGATATCAACGGCGAGCACATGATGTATGCCGCCAGTTTGCCAAAGATTGCCATTCTGCTTGCGGCCATGGACGCACTGGAAAAGGGCGAATTGGAGCGCACGCCGGCCATCACATCAGACATGAAGCTCATGATAAGCCGGTCCGACAACGCCGCATCGACGCGTATGATGGATAGACTCGGCTACGAGAAAATTGCGTCGGTCTTGCAGGACCCCCGGTATGAGCTCTACGATCCGTCGCACGGCGGTGGTCTATGGGTAGGCAAGCGCTACGCCAAGTCGGGTGTCCGGCGTCCGGATCCGCTGGCAGGCATCAGCCATGGCGCCACGGCCACGCAGGTGGCCAGGTACTACTATTTACTGGCGTACGGCCAGCTTGTGAGCCGGGAGCGCTCCGAGGAAATGCTCGGAATCCTGACCGACCCGGCCCTGCACCACAAGTTCGTGAACACGCTTGACACCATTGCGCCCAGGGCGCAGCTGTTCCGGAAGTCCGGATCCTGGCGCACGTATCATTCCGACTCCGTGCTGGTCTGGGGACCGGAATGGCGTCGATACATCCTGGTCGCGTTGATCGATGACGAGGACGGCGAGAAAATCCTTCGCCAGCTGGTTCTGGAAGTCGATGCCCTCCTGCGACCGGCAGCACCCTCCGGGACATGAACCGAGGCGCTCTCGAAGACCATATAAAACGGTTTCTCCGGCTCGCATTCGACATTCGTGAGGGCGAATACCAGCGGGCGCTGCTCATGCAGCTGAATATTTTCCTGGTCATTCTGTCGCTCCTCATTGTCAAGCCGGTCGTTCAGGCGCTGTTCCTGTCGAACGTGGGCGTCCGGAAACTGCCCGTCGTATTCATCCTGGTGGCCGCCGTCGCCATGGTGGTGTCTTCGCTCTACGCGCGCTATCTGGACCGTATATCCCTGAAGTCCATCATGAACTGGACCATCGGTTCGGCGGTGCTGGCACAGCTGGTGCTGGTCGTCTTGCTGTACACGGACCCGGGGGGAACGTGGCTGTACTACGCGTTCTATATCGCAACGGCCATTTTCGGCGTGGTGGCGACGTCCCAGGTCTGGATCCTTGCAAACCTGGTATTCACCAACCGTGAGGCCACACGGCTGTTCGGGTTCATTGGCGCCGGTGCGATTGCCGGTGGCATTACCGGCGGCTATCTGACCAGCGTACTCGCGCCCCTCGTCGGCGGCGAAAACCTGGTGCTGCTGTCTGCGGTTGTCCTCGCTGGCTGCATTCCTGTGACGTCATACACCTGGAAAACGCACGTCGCCACGCTGAACGTTCTGCAGCACCGGAAGCGGCTCACGACGTTCGGGGATCATCCCATCCGTCTCATCCGGAATTCCCGTCACTTGACATACCTGGCCAGCATTGTGGGTGTCGGCGTGATTGTGGCCAAGCTGGTGGACTACCAGTTCAGCGCCCTGGCGGTCCGTGCCATCAGCGACAGTGACGAACTGGCGGCCTTTTTCGGGTTCTGGTTTTCCACATTCAACGTTGTATCGCTCGGCATCCAGCTGTTCTTGACCCGGCGCATCGTAGGCGTCTACGGCGTTGGGGTTTCCCTCTTCCTGCTGCCCGCAACGCTCCTGTTCGGTGCTACGGTTCTGCTCATTTTCCCCGTCCTGGCGGTGGGCATTTTCATGAAAGCCGCCGATGTTACGCTGAAGCAGTCCATCAACAAGTCGGCCACGGAACTGCTTGCCCTGCCCCTTCCGGCGACCATCAAGTACCAGACAAAGAGCTTCATCGACATCTTTGTGGACAGCGCCGCCACCGGCATCGGGGGCCTGTTGCTGATTTTCATGGTCTCCGGTCTGGGGTTTTCGGTGCAGGCGACGGGGTTGCTCATTCTGCCGCTTGCAGGACTGTGGATGTACTTCGCGATTGGTGTCCGGCGCGAGTACGTGAACATTTTCAAGCGGAAACTGGCCGATCAACTCGAGGAAGGAAAACGATCCGAGCCGGGTCCCGATCCGGAATCCATTGTCCAGGGTCTGCGCCGGGTGCTCACAGACGGCGCTGAACGCCAACGCCTGTACGTGCTCCGAAAGATCGGCGAGATGCATGAGGACAGGCTCATTCCGGAAATTCTCCCGCTGCTGTCACATGCTTCACCGGCTGTCCGGGCCGCGGCATTGGACGCCCTGTATGTATTTGCCTCTCCCGACTTTTCGGACATGGTGGCGCCCATGGTCGAGGATGAAGACAGTGACGTCCAGATCCGAGCGGTTGAATACCTGATCGGTCATGCTGGACACGGTCGCATTGCCCTCCTGGACCGCTATCTGCAGCATGAAGACGAGGTCGTCAACAGCGCAGCGCTCATCGGCATCGCGGTTGAATCCCGGAACAACCCTGAAATGATGAAGCTGTTCAAGCTGGAGCAGCGCCTGCATGACAAGCTCAACTACGTCCGGATCATGGAGGACCAGAACCTCCGTTTGCGCTACGAACGAGCCATTATCCGGGCCATTGGCCGCGCGAACCTGCAGGCCTTTTATCCGGTCCTGGACGACTACCTGTCGGCAGATCGCCCCGAGTTGGCCGACGCGGCCCTGATAGCAGCAGGCCTCACGGCCAACGACCGGTTCACACCCACCTTGTGCAAAGCCCTTGAGCACCCGGAACGCCGACAAGCTGCCATCCGCGCCCTCGAGGAGTCCGGAAAGGGGGTCTTTCCGGAGCTCATCAGGCTATTGACACACGATGAGGTGAGCATTGAAGCCGTGCGTCAATTCCCGCGCGTGGCCGAGCGCATCCGGGAACAGGAATCAGTGGCCTTCCTGCTGAAATTGACCGCCCACGACGACATCACCGTCCAGATAGAGGCCCTGCGTGCGCTCAATACGCTCAAGCTCCAGGAGCCCCTGCTTGTCATTGAGCACAAGAATGTGATTGGTCTCATTGTCCGGGATGCCGAACTGTACCTGGACACCATTGCCGCCCTCTACGCCGAGACCCATCGCCTGGAAGATGATTCTGCCGCCGTCGCGGATGCCCGGCGTAGCTTGGTCGTGTTGCTTGAACGTCGTTTGGATGTCATCCTGGAGCGCATTTTCCGTCTTCTCGGCCTGAAGTATCCTCCCGAGGAGATCCTGCCCATCTACGAAGGCATCCAGAGCAACAGTGCCGACCTTCGGACCAACAGCGTGGAATATCTGGACAGCTTGCTGTTCGGTAACCTCAAGCGTGTGGTCCTCCCCATCGTGGAAACCGCTCTGCTGCAAACCGTTACGGAAGAAACCATCCGGTCGCTGAAGATCGATATCCCGGACCAGCGCGCATGTTTTTCCATGCTCATGGCAAGCCGCGATGTGAAGCTGAAGCAAGCCGTCCTCTTCCTCATTGAACAGCTGCGCGATCCGGGCTGCCTCACCCTCGTGCAGTCGTTCACCGCCCACGCCAATCCGAAAATCCGGGATTTTGCCCTCCGGGCTGAAGCCGCGATTACTTCCGGCGAATGATCCGGTCGATGGATGACGCCAGTTCCATGTGGTCACTGGCAGAGTTCTTCTTGAGCACGTTCGACATGAGCACTGCCATGTAGGTCGTCCCGTCCGGATGCTCCACAATGGCGACAGAGTTCATGAAATTGAGCCTGTTGCCCTTGTACTTGGCACACGAATACCCCTCCTCCGGTTGGCAACTATACAGGCTACCGGACTTGAAGTACACCGCTGCGTCCCGCAACGCAGGTGAGGCGGCGTACCGGATGCGCCGATCGGTCATGTACAGGAATCGCTTCATTTCCAGGCTGGATGCCTCGTCAATGACTTCCCCGGCTTCCATGCGGACCAGGAATTTCATGACGCCCTGAACGCTGCCAATGCTACCGCCCTTGGCGGGAATCTGTCGCGTTGCACCCTGGGTGAAAAAGCGCCCGACACGCCATTCGTCTTCCCCGATACCGACGTCCCGAAGCGGGGCATTTACAACCTCCATAGCCAGCGTGCTGAGCTCGGCCTTGGGCGTGGCAGCAATCCACGCCTGAGCGCGCTCTTCGGTCAGAGTCGGATACTCGTCTCCAAACACACGCATGAACAACGCCTCGCGCCACACGACACTCGCCGCCCCGTTGTTCGACACGCTCATCATGTGATCCACCCACTCGTAGAGCGTGAACACATCGTCTGCACGTACGGTCCGCTTGACGAGCTTATTGGTTTCGGGGTCAAAAAACGGAACGGTATGCTCGTCCGTCAGCGCCCACTGTCCGCCTCGCACACTGCGATCACGCATCAGTGCCTGCCGGTCCTGAAAAGATTCGGGATAGAGCTTCTGCAACTCATTCAGAAATGCAGCAAGCACCACGATTTTCCCCACACTTCCCGGTTGATATCCGGTAGTCCCTTTGCGCATGGCATACCGCAACGGCCTGCCCGGCGTGACGTCCATTACGGCCACGGAATATTGATCGGACAGGTTCGGAAACAGGCCGTTCACAGCGCGCGCGAGATCGGGATCCTGTTCGGGCAGTGTGCGCAGGAAATCGGCCTCTCCTATGAGGTTCAAACGGATATCCTGGATGGATTTCATGGCACCCGGTATAGGCGCCGTGCCCGTGATGGTCCCGTCCACAATCCGCTGGAGATAGAGCAGACGCTGGATGCCGGACGTCTCGTACCCGTCAATCGGGTACGGAAACAGTGCAGCGAGCACGATCGCCAGAACGAAAGAGAGACGCATCATGGGTTCATACTCCGGGAAAGAGGGACCCGCACCGATGCATCGAGCGCAGGAGAAATGCCATTGAGGTACTCCGTGGACAGTGCGGCGCGGTTTTCGACAAACGGCCGGACCTGAAACAGCCAAATCTTGCCATCCTTGAAGCCGAGCTCCATGTCGTAGGGACCGCCGGTCGAGCCTGGCATGCGCCGTTCCACGTCGTTGGCCATGCTGCGCAGGCCCGCCAGGTTCTCTTCCGACAGGATCCGGTCGGTGAAGGTGGTCGCCACCGTCCGGCGGCCTCCCGTAGCAGGAATGGCCGTATAGGACGGCTCGCGGGCGGGAGAGAGCAACACGTCGGTACCACCCGCCAGTTGCAGCCACGTCTCCGCTGCCTGGCCATCGACCGCACCGCCCACACCACGGTTGAATGCCACGGTAATATCATCTTCCCTTCCACCAACAACGCCCTTCGTAATGACCACGCCCGAGTAATCGGCATCCACGCTCGGAATGATGAGGATGGACGGGTACACGTTCTCGGGATTCAACAGGTACTTCTGCCGCCACTGGAAGCTGCGCTCGGTGTAGGGCGATGCCCACACGTCTTTTATGCCCTGCACAATCCGGTCGGCATCCAGCACGTTGAAGAGCGTCAGGTTCAGGCCAGCTCCCGTGAAGTCCTTCAGGTCTTCCATGTTGGTGTCGCTGCGCAGGAAGACCGGAATGGTGCCCATGTCCCCACCCAGAACCTCCTTGAACCGGCTCGTGAGCTGCGACCGGAACGCCGGAATGAGCGGCATGCGAGCAATGGCCGAGCGCATGTTCGCGAGACGGCCAAGCAGGTACGTGTCCATGTCCGCTTCCATGGCGCCGCCACGCCGCAAGCGGTCAGCCTCGGCGAACGATGCCGTCAGGAAATCCCAGTATGACCCGGACGTTTCCGGCATGGGCTGGTCCATGTGGGCCCGGAAGATGCCGAACGGAATGACTATTCCCTCCACCACATGATCAGGAAACAGAACCTTCAGTTGTCCCAGGTTGGCCGCTTTCGGACCGGTCAGAATGCCGGAGTCTGACGCATCCACGTCGGACAGATCCAGAATGGCGGTCCCGGTCAGGTCCATTCGGCCTGTTGGCACTTCAATCCTCTCTTCTGACCGCTGGCGCACTTCAAACAACATCCGCTCCTCGGCGGTCATCTCAGCGACACGCTTCATAATGACCGTACCCGTGTTCGACACAGCCATGAATACGTGTTGCCCGTCGTGGGCCTGCAAGTCGCGCAGGTTCGCCGCCGATACGACGCCATTCGGGATGCCCAGATTGCGGGCAAGAAGCTGCACGTGCGACACCATATTACCCTCGGTCACGGTCAGAATTCCGGCAACGGGCGTCAGGTCAGCCGGCGGGCGGTTGAACACGTAAATAGCCGACGCGTCGATCTCAACCGATTCCGGATCGCCGGCTACCACCACCAGCTTGCCGCGCGCGAAGCCGGGGTTCAGTCCACGGGCGGCAGCTTGGTTGGGAATGTTCAGCATGTGGTTGCTGTACCCGGCTTCGCGCGCCACAAGATCGCCAAGGCGACCCACAGACGCGCCCATGGGCAACAGCAACGAGCCCCGGATGAGGTCATCCTGGAACCCCTGTGCCTGCGTTTCAAAGGCGGTATACGTGGTGACTACATGTTCGTACGTGGCGTGTGGCGTCAGTGAACTCCACTCCACGACGCGCCGTGCGGTATCCAGATAGTCTGTCAGCGACTGCAGAGACAGCTCGGAGCCGGTTCGGGCCGAACGGAAGGCTTTCATGGCCTCCTCCAGCTCCCAGGGCTGCAGCAAGCCGAACCCGGACGCTGCGAGCGCCATCATTTCAATGCGGTCCATTTCGCGGCCCAGCATATCAGGCGTCGTGGTCGCCAACGTTGCCATGAGCAGAATCTCAAGACGATTACTCACGTCCAGAAACGCCACCCGGGCAGCCGGAGCAGGCTCGGCGGCAATACCCTGCCGGACAAGGCGCGCAACCGACGCCATGAGGGCGATGCGGGCTACCGGGTGATCGGTGGCCTCCATGGACTCAATCAGGATGGCGACGTCCCTCCGCAGTGTGGATCCTTGCGGAATGGATGCCAACAGGTTCTTTATGCCGTCCAGATTGGCCGTATCGAACATTGTCGTCAAATCTGCACTCAACGCCCTCAGCCGCTGGTCCATACCGGCTGGCAGGTTGGCAGCGCGCTGTACCCGGAATGCTTCCACACGGGCGGCATCACGTGCATCAGGTTGCCCGTGGATCTTCACCCTCAGGTCCATGAACGCCGGGATGGCGTCCGCGATTTCAACGGCCGTCGTGCGTACCCGCGTTGTCACATTTTCATTCGTGCCATGCGGCACGTCCCGCGCTGCCATGCGAACCAGGAAAAAATGCTCTTGCAGCCGTACGTCGTCGGCCACCAACCATTCCAGGAAGGCGCGACCCCACGCCTCTTCATCCTCAATCTGGAGTGCACCGCGGTAACCCACCGCACGCCGGTTTATCCATCCATCGTCCACAGCACGCAGGTACTGCTCCAGTTGGTACTGCTTCAGGCGGGATTGGGCGTGATTCGCATCCCAGAAGGCGGCCTTGTCGGTCGTCGACAGGATTTGCCCCAGGAAAATGTGATTGCTCGCTGCGAGGGCCTCCACGGACTCCTTGTACCGTGCCCGCTGCACACCTGGCTTGGGGCAACGTTGCTGCGCCGGAACGGTCGTGCCGTCCTGGCAGAACCATCGGATGTCGCGGTACGGGCCTCGGGGATCGGTTTTGAAAGACGCCACCAGACCAGCGATGGCGGAGGACTCCAGAGCGTTCGGCGCAGCTTGTGCCTGAACCTGCGCTGCTGATTCACGCGGCACCGTCATCAATCCGGACAACAGGAATACAAGGACTACGGAAACAGTGCGCATGAAGCTCGGGGGAGGATGGTTGAAGAGAACGATGACGTACATGGCGATGATCCACGGGCCGTTTGTCGACGGTCTGCCGTCGATGGTCGACAACGCCTGGGCGGGTCTCTCGCTACACGCTACGTTGCCAGTCATCACCAACCTTCTGATCCCGTGGCCAACTTCCGTTTCCCCTCCTATCTCATTCTCGTCCTCCTCCTTGCCGCCATCCCGATGACTGTTGTCGCGCAGGACAACCCCGACCGCATGGCCGGCGACAGCCTCCGTGCCGCCGGAGACGTTGTGGCGGCCGTCGAGGCCTACACCCGCGCCTATGATGCCACTCCGGCCGATGAACGGGCGGGAGAAGACGGCATCGCGTATGCATTGGCAAGTACCTACGCACTTCATACCGAATACATGGACCCGGCATTCGCCTACCTCACGGAAGCCCTGCCCGGCATGACCTCCATGAAGGTGCTCTATGATCCGGACCTGTATTTCATGGCCGAGGACGCTCGTTGGACCGGAATCGAAAACACGATGCTGGACCGACTGGCCATGCAGGTGACGGGGCCATTCAATCGCGAACTCGCCCGGAAACTGTTCCACATGCGCCGCAACGAATGGGTGGGGCGCTACCACATCATGCTCCTCTTCCGGCAGACGGCCGGTCAATCGCCGGTCCTTACGATGCTGTCCCACGCCATGGGCAAACGGCACAAGGAAAATGAGGCTGTACTCATGGACATTCTGGACGATGGCGGATGGCCTCCCATTTCGGCCGTAGGTGAGGCCGCCGCGTTCGCCGCTGCCAACACGTTGACGCACATGGACTTGGAGTCGCGCCTGAGCGTCCTGCCCATCATGGAACGGGCGTGTGAAGCCGGTGAGGCGGACTGGAACGAGTACGCGCCGTCCTACGACCGCACCGAACTGGAGTCGGGCCGCCCGCAGGTCTACGGCACCCAAATGGAGCTCGATGAGGCGTCAGGCAACTACGTACCCCGACGGATGATAGACCCGGAACACGTCGACGAACGCCGGGCCGCCAAGGGTATGGAGCCGATTGCCGACCAACTGGCGCGTTTCAACGCTGCCATGAAGCGGGATTTCGGAGGGTAGTAACGGGTGCCGCGTGAGGTGCCCTGTTGGGCCTTTTTGTGCGCCGCGGTGTACCATGGAATATGCATCGCTTTCCATTTTTGGCACTTCTACTATTGCTTTGGGCCGGACTCGGCGGGCCTGCCCACGCGCAGTCCGCTGCGCTCGCGGTGGGCGATGACGGGACGGTGTATGTGAGCGGGACGACGGACTCTGTGCCCGGCACGGACGTAAACATGCCCTCCGAATTCACTGCCGGCATCTGGCCGGATGGATCCGAAAGGTGGCGGGCGCCGGTCGGGACACGGTCGTATGGAAACCCGGTCCTTGCCATCGGAAATGGTATGGTCGTCATTATTAGGGCATCCGACACGTCCTTGACAACGATGACCGTTCTTGGGCCCGACGGGGACGTCTTGTGGACACGCAACACGTACGCCCCGGGGACCCGGGCCGTCATGGCACGTCTGGACAATGGGGATTTCTGCTACGCAGCCGATATGATATCTTCCGCCAGCACGAGTGAACGGGTCTTCGTGCAGCGTCTCTCCTCCTCTGGTGATGTTCGATGGACGCGCTACGTCCTAGCAACACAGATTCAGGGAAGCATGACACATATGATGGCCGGTATTGGCGACGCTTGTGTATTGACAGGCCAGCGTGTTAGCGGAACGATTGCGATAACAGACCCCGCCCGCAGGGTCATTCAGGAACTACCAGAGGGCTCGAATTCGTTGTTCTCAGTCGCATTTTCTGCGGATGGATCTCCGGGGCCTTTCCTGGCTTTCGGCCTCGAAGACGAGCGCGTTGCAGGCATTCTTGCAACGACCGCGGCCGAGTTCGCAGCGGGGAGCATGGACTCAGACAGCCTTCGCATCCGGTACGTCAGTAATACGGGTACCGTCGTTGACTCCGTTTCGTGGGCTGCACCTGAGACGTTCGATCACGTACAACTGAGGTCATTCGGTGAGGACTCCGTGTCGGTCTGGCAGTGGAGCGAATCGCCGCCGTCGGTGTACCGGACCACACTTTCGCGCGCAGACGGCTCTCTACGTCATTCCACGCCGACCCTTCCGCCGAGCGATTCCCTGACCACGCTGCTCGGCGTTGAGCCCTCGGCAGACGGATATATACTGTTTGGCCTTGGACCTGGATACGACGGCAGCCTTGGGCCCGTCGTCATCCAACTGGCTACGGATGGATCGCCGATGTGGGTTTACCGCAGACTGGCACGCAAGCCGTATGCGCGTTACAAGGCATCCTTCTCCGATTATACGATCGGCAATCATTGGACATACATGGTCGAAAATGATCGGTGGGATGTCGGACCTATCCTCACGTTCGATATCCTGTCCGGAGAGGCGTCCGCATCCCAGGAAATGCGGACCGTCCGAAGCCAGGAGCTACAACTCGACGGGACGCTCCGAAACGAAAGTATATGCTCCTTCCTGTTGATGGAAGATGGTTCTGTAACTCATGATTCAACCCTGGCGTGCAGCAATGCGGCCAGAAAGTGTCGATGCGAGAACAATTGGATTACGAACCTCCCGCTGATCCAGGACAGGGCGATTGAGGAGAACGTCACGGTCCCCGTTGGTCCGTCCGACGTTCTCGTGGCTGCTGCCGGAAGTTATGAGTATGCCTTTTCGGGCGGCAACATGAGTTCTGGCGGAGGCCACTACATGGAGCTTCACTATGCCAGCGGTGTCGGGCCGTACCAAATCCATGAGCAGTCCTATAGCTGGAGCCGCTCGGGGTCGTCCTCCAAAAACTATACAGCCCGACTCGAGTACGCCCGCGTGGACGGTGTCCGCTACGGCAATCTGGCCGTCAATACCGAGTCCCTACCTGAAGTCCCCGAGTCGGCTCCGGACGGGCTGTCCATCTACCCGAACCCTGCCCGAAACACCATTGAAGTGGCTATTCAGGGCGTCAGCAGCCCGTTATCGAACATTGAAGTTTTCGATATCCTGGGCCGACGTGTACTTTCACCAGCGGCCAACACGCGTCTGGATGTGAGTGGCCTGGAATCCGGCGTGTACCTCATCCGTATATCGGACGGTACGCATACCCGAACCCGGTCCTTCCTGAAAGTAGACTAGCCCCATGAAAATGATAGTACGTCTTGGATTCGCCGTCGTAGCCCTCGGCGTCATGATCTTCATTCTCATCAAGCCCAAAGGCGAGATGCCTGAAGTGGGTGACACGGCCCCCGACTTTTCGCTCGTCTCCAACGAGGGCACCGAAGTCACGCTGTCCGACTATCGTGGCCAGTGGGTCGTCCTGTACTTCTACCCCAAGGACTTCACGAGTGGATGCACCATCCAGGCGCGCCGCTTCCAGGAGGACATGACCAAATTCGAGGAACGGAATGCGACCATCTTCGGCGTCAGTGTGGATGATGCCGAATCCCATGCTGAGTTCTGCGAAAAAGAGGGACTCCGATTCAAACTGCTCGCAGACATCGGCGGCACGGTGGCCGAAGAGTACGGCTCGGCGCGTGGCGCTGGTCCCGCCAAAATCGCGGCCCGAAATACGTTCGTGATTGACCCTGAGGGCAAGGTCGCCGCCCGCTTTGTGGGCGTGAACCCGAACGAAAACAGCACGGAGTCCCTGGAAGCCATTGACCGGTTGAAGGACGCCTGATCCGGTATCAGACCAGAAGACGGCCCAGCCGCTCTTCCAATTGTGTAAGACTGAACGGTTTGGGCAGGAATGACGTCACTCCCCCGCTGGCCCAACGGTCGAGCTCTGTCTGCACCAACTTCGATGTACAGGCCAGTACGGGTCGTCCCTTGTACTCCGGCATTTTCAGGACGCGGCTGAACGCGGCCAGTTCGTGCTCGCCCGAGCCTTGGTCAAGATCAACAACGACGACATCGTAAATGAGCGACGTCATCAACGACAGGGACTCTTTCAGATTGTCGCGGAAATCGATGTGGGCCCGTCCCTTCAGTTGAAGGTTCATGACCGATCGGTGTTTGTCGTCGAATCCCACAGCCAGCATCCTTGGGTCAGCACACGACACCGACCGATCGAACAGTGCAGTCCGCTTGGCTGGTTGAGGGGATGTCGCCAATGGCAAACAGATTCCCACCCGAGTGCCCGATCCCTTCTCGGAGTCAATCCGGATTGTGCCGGACATGGCTTCCACCAATTGACGGGATACCGCCAGTCCAATCCCAACCCCGTTGAAGGCCCTGTTCAATCCTTTTGACTCCTGCTCAAACTCGTCGAATACGTGCGGAAGAAACTCCGGTGAGATGCCCAGTCCCGTATCCTTGACCTCCAAGTGAACGTGGCCTTGCCCAATGTGCATCGCGACTGAAATACTGCCCTCAGCAGTGAACTTCAGCGCATTTCCAATGACGTGGTCAATGACTCGTTGCAACGCCGTTGCATCGGCGTTCACCACGACGGGTTGATCCGGGATCACGACAGAGAATTCGAGGTCTTTCGAGCGGGCTATGGTGCCCTTTTTTTCTGCCGCACACCTGACGAGGCGGCGAACATCCACCTTCTGAAGTTGCACACTGTTTTGGTCGCTGCGCAATCGGGCCAGGTCCAGGAGCGCGTCGAGCGTGTGTTGCAAACGGTCCCCACTTTCCCGGATCATGGACGCGTGCTCCGGCAGGTCATCGACCGGTGTATCTCCGGACACGAGCAAATCCGCAAAACCGATGATTGCCGTCAGAGGTGTCCGAATCTCGTGACTGAGGTTGGCAAGAACAGCCAGTTTGAGCTCATTGTATTCCTCTGCGCGCGCCATGGCTTCGCGCATGGCCTGTTCATACCGGATTTGGTCCGTGATATCTGAAATAAAGCCCGTCCAAATGGCGAGGCCAGGTTGCTGACCGGACCGTGCCTGAAAACGCAGCCAACGCTCCTCTCCGGAGCGGAGCATGCGAACTTCACATGCCAGGACATCATCGTCCCCATTCGCTCGTTGCACATGGGTCCACAACCTCTCGCGATCCTCGGGATGGATGCAATCGAACAGCGCCGCCGCATTGTTCCGAAGTCGTGACGGGCTCATGCCCAGCAGCTCCTCCGAATACTCGCTCACGTACAGGAAGGTGGTACGGCCATCGATGTCCACGTGCGCCTGGAAAATAACGCCCGGCACCGCGGCAGCAATGGCTTCAGAACGTTCCCGGTACCGCGTGAGGTCCAGAACGGCGGCATCCTTCTGCATGAGGCCTCTTCGTGCCGATGAAGCCTGAACCATGCTGATTCCGAGCCTGCAGAGACGGTCTGTCCATACGACATCGGTGGCCCCGTCCGCGACCAGTTGCATGGCTCGGTCACAATCAGATACGTCCGTAACCACGATGAATGGCACGCCGGGTGCCAGCTCTTGGACGGTCCGCAACGCGACGCAAAACGGTAGGGTTGCCGAGTCCTCCATCGCTACGACAACATCCGGCAGCGGCGAAAGAGCTACTGCCAACTCCCCTGCCGTGGCGACCGGCAGCATATCTACCGACATGCCGTGTCCGTCCAGTGCCCGGCGGACGCGGACGGAATCCTCGCTATCTGCCGAAACGAGCACCATCTGCGTGCGGCCATTCAGTACGTCATGATGTGTATTCATTGCTCGAACGTACGGGTACTCTCGCAATCCGGGCATCGGTAAAACCGCGTAAATCCCAGAAAATACGTAGATATACGTAGAAAACGGACCCTGCTTTTGGCTGCTCCCGTTCGTACCATGATGCATGGGCAATACCTGGAACCCATGCCATTGATGTCCTCAACCATACGCCGGGTCTTCGCGCGCGTCGAGGACGGCGTCCGGAACCTCTGCCCGGACGAAGGCATCCCCTTGGACGTTTCCGAGCTGCTGGAAAGCTGCCGTCGTGAGCTGGAGGACGAAGCCCAACAATCCGATGCGGCCGCGAGGATTTTCTTTGACCTGTCGCTCGACATATTGTGCATTGCAGACGAGGATGCCCGGTTTCTGCGCGTAAGCCCTTCGTTTGAGCGGTCATTGGGGTATGACCCCGCGGATGTGACAGGCCGGAGCGTCATGGACTTTGTGCATCCTGACGATCGGGAGGCCACCCGCGCCGCCTCCCGGGCTGCGCGACAGGGGCGCCCATTGAAGAACTTCGAGAACCGGTACATGGCCAAATCGGGTGATGCTCGGATCCTGAGGTGGGTGTTTGTGACGTCCATTGCAGGGCGCGTCTACGCGATTGCCCGCGATGAAACCGAACGGTATGAGCAGGAAGCGACCCTGTACAAGACGCACCAAATCCTGAAGGAAGCCCAACGCATAGCCCACGTGGGCAATTGGCTGTTCGATATCCCAACCGAATCCCTGACATGGTCAGCAGAGACACTCCGGATTTTTGGAATGGATCCTGACGGTCCGGCCCCGACACCGGAAGCATACAAGGAACTCTTGCATCCCGAGGAGCGGGACGAATTGCTGGAGACGTGGTACAGCCGGCGCCGTAACGGCGGACCACCCGTCGAGAGTACGCATCGCATTGTACGCCCCGATGGAACGATACGGTATGTCTACGAGCGCGGAGAGGTTGTGGTGGACGACAGCGGCACGCCGGTCCAATTCCATGGAACGGTCATGGATGTCACCGAACGGGAATTGTCCCGGCTTCGTCTAGAGCAACTGGTGCGGGCGCAGTCCATGTTGCTGGGTCTGTCCCGGGCTCTTCTCAGCGTCGATACCGACGTTGGCGTCGGGCGACAAGTCGTTGACTGGATGAGACAGTTGTGTGATGGCAAGTGGACGGCCTCGTTCTGGATAGAATCGGAAGGCGTGTGGGACATTGTCGAAACCAATGCTCCTGAAACGGTCCAATCCTTGGAATTGAAGATCATTTCGAGACTGCGGAAACAGAGCCGTAAACGTCTGTGGAATGTGGTGGAGAAGCCGGCGTTGCTCACCGTGGATGACTTCTCATGCATCCCGTGCCCGCTCGCTGACGGTGAAACGGCGTGCATTGTCATTCATCATCCAGATACGGAGCTGATATTGGACCCCAGTATTGCCGAGGCATTGGCCCTGCAGGTGGTGTCGTCCTTGAACAACATCAAGGCTCGCGAACACGTTCAGGAACTGACGGCCAACCTGTTCGCTGCAGAAGAAGCCGAGCGGCGCAAGCTGGCCAGGGATTTGCACGATGAGGCTGGCGCGACACTGACCGGGCTACAGATTTCGTTGGAGCTGTATCGGCAACGGCTTGCCGTAACGGACAGCACCCAGGAAGACCAGCGTCATCTACAGGTATCCATTGACGCGACCCTGGATCTGGTCAGTCAGATCCGGAATGTAGCCATGCGCTTGCGACCCAGTATACTCGACGATTTCGGTGTCGTGGTCGCCCTGGAATGGCTGGCCGAGAGTATAAGCCAACAGGATGGATTGGCGGTCTCGTTCTCGTCGGAAGTCGGGCAGGATCGCCGGTTTTCAGCCAACGTTGAAAACGCCGTGTTCCGAGTCGTGCAAGAGTCGTTGACAAATGCCCTTCGGCATTCGGAAGCACAGCACGTGTCGATAGCGCTTCAATTCCGAACCAACGAGCTCATTCTCACCGTGACGGATGATGGTACCGGCTTCAACCCGCGCGCATCATCCCTGAAGCGTGCGACCGCCGGAATCGGAGGCATGCGCGAGCGGGTCCGCCTGGTCGGTGGCATCTTTCAGATCCGAAGCAGCCCGGGAAAAGGCACGGTCATCAACGCACGTATACCAGCCGTCTCCATGCGTCAGCCCGGGAGGGCATCATGACAGGCCCGAAGCACCGCTGGAATGTGCTGAACGAACGTGGATTTTTGCACGTATGCGAACGCGCCCAGCTCCATCGCCCTCAGCCTGTAGGCGTCTTCACCTTGCCCTGTCACCATCACGACGCGTGGGGACCGTGGAATGGCCATCAGGTCCTGAAGAAGATCCAACCCGTTCCTCTTCGGCATGGCAATATCCAGGAGAACAACATTGAAGTGTTCCACTTGTACCCTCTCAAGCACGTTCAGGGCGTTGTTCTCCGTTGCCACCGACGACACTTCGTCCATGATTTCGAGCCATTGGGCAGCCAGGGAACAGAAGAAGACGTTGTCATCCACGACAAGGATCGACAACCCCTCTTTTTCAACCGACGATCTGTTGGCAGGCGTGTTCACAATCATGAGACAGCTTATTCCTGCTCATGATACCAAACGTCCAGGATTTGCCCGATACGATAAACAACGTAATTATGCAACGAATCAAGATTATTATTGTCGATGACCACCCCCTTGTTCGATTCGGGATCCGGACCATTCTTGAGAAAACGGCCGACTTGGTTGTCGTCGGGGAAGCCGCCGATGGCAAAACAGCGCTGGAGCTGTGCGAGACCAAGCACCCCGACGTCGTCATTGTGGATATCTCATTGCCCGGAATGGATGGGCTCGAGCTCATCCGCAGAATTGATCAAATGGATGTGGAGTCCCGGACACTCGTGGTTTCAGGGCGTGAGCATCCATCCTATGTTATCCAAGCCATCTTGAACGGTGCGTCCGGTTACATCCTGAAGGCCTCGACCATCGAGGACGTTGTGCCGGGAATCCAGGCCACCCTCAGGGGCGAGCGTTTCCTGGGTAAGGGCATCGATATTCCTGCCGTCAGACGCTCACTTCGAAAGGTGGACACGAATGCGGCGGGACTCCTCGACAAGTTGAGCCCCCGGGAACGGGAAGTCCTCAAACTACTGGCTGAGGGATATTCCGGACCCCAGGTTGCGAAAATGCTGAACCTGAGTCCGAGAACGATCGATACACACCGTGCAAACATGCTGAAAAAGCTCGGATTCCACAGGCAAACTGAACTCGTCCGGTTCGCCGTGGAGCACGATATCCTCTCCTGATACCAACTCAGTCCTTCCCCAACACCCCGTCCATCATGCGCCAGATGCCCAGCGGATTGCCGTCCGTGAGCTCCGCCGGAAGTGCGTCGCTGACCATGTCCTGCCAGCAAAACCGGCGCGTCCAGCGCTCGATGGCAGCGGTGCCGACCGATGTCGTGCGGCCGTCCGATGTGGATGGGTAGGGGCCGCCGTGGACCATGGCGTGGCACACCTCGACACCCGTCGGGAATCCATTCAGAATGAGCCGGCCGCACCGATCCTGCAGGGCTGCCAACAGCATGTCGGACAACGGCATATCGGCATCGGCGTAGTGGACCGTCCCGGTGAGCTGCCCTTCCATGCCCATGAGCACACAGGACAGTTCATCGAGCGAGTCGTACGTCACGAGCGTCGTGGACGGCCCGAAGGCCTCTCCTGCCAGTGCCTCATTCTCCGATAGCGCGGCCAGCGTAGTGCGGAACACCCACGGATTCATGCGGGCCGATGCATCGTCGTCGTCGTCACCCGCAGAGGCAACGGTTGTGACCGCACTCAGAGCTGTGCGCTCGTGGATGGCCTGCCGATAGGCTTTCGCGATTCCCGCGTGCAGCGCGATGCCCCCCTTCGATTCGTCAATGGCGGCTGAAAGCTGCGCTGCGAAGGCGTCGGCAGCAGCGCCGGCTGGGACAAATACCAATCCGGGATTCGTGCAGAACTGACCAACGCCCATGGATACGGAGCCGGCCAGGCCTTGTGCCAGGGCTTCGGAGCGGTCTTCAAGCGCACCGGGCAGCATGACCACCGGGTTCACACTGGACATTTCAGCAAACACCGGAATGGGTTCGGGGCGTTCGGCAGCGAGGCGGGCGAGCGCGAGCCCCGCGAAGCGCGAGCCCGTAAAACCCACGGCTTTCATGGCGGGGTGCTGCACGAGAGGCACACCGACCGCCTGACCCGTGCCTTGCAACAGGGAGAACACGCCGTCCGGCATGCCGGTAGCGGCCGCCGCACGCAAGATGGCCTCACCTACGATTTCAGAAACGCCCGGGTGCGCGTAGTGCGCCACGGCCACGACCGGGCAGCCCGCTGCAAGCGCCGAAGCCGTATCGCCACCGGCGACAGAGAATGCGAGGGGAAAGTTCGATGCGCCGAAAACCGCCACGGGACCTGTTGGAATACGCATGGAGCGGATGTCCGGCTTGGGTACCGGCGCGCGATCTGGCTGGGCCTGCTCAAGCCGGGCATCGACCCAGGATCCTTCCTCAACGACGCCTGCAAACATCCGGAGCTGACCAATCGTGCGGCCGAGTTCGCCGTTGGCACGTCCTTCGGGCAGCGCTGTTTCGAGCGGCATTCGGGCCACGATCAGGGCGCGTGACGCTTCCAGTTCATCGGCAATGGCGCGCAGGAACCGACCCCGATCCTTGCCGGACATCGAACGGTACGACGCAAACGCCGTGCGCGCCTTCTCGGCGGCTCGCACAACGTCATCCGTAGAGGCCACATGGAACGTTCCGTCGAGCTCAGAACCCGTGGACGGGTTCATGGCCTGAAATGTGGACGCGGAGGGCTTGGCGCGTTCCGCGCCGATGAGGGAAAGACCGTGGAACGAAGGAGTCGACGACATGAATGCGTGGGCGAAGCTTGAAAACAGAGAGGCTCCAAACTAACGCCCAACGCATCCAATCGCACCATTCCTATTTCAGGAGGATGATCTGACGCGTGAGCATCCGCCCCGGCGTCTGCAGCCGGACCAGGTACAGCCCGCTGGCCAGCCCCTTCGCATCAAACACTGCTCGGTACTCGCCGGCCGGGCGTTCGTCATCGACCAGAACCTGTACCTCACGACCCAGTGCGTCATACACAGCCAGCTGGGCATGCGCAGGGGCATCGAGTGCCCATGTGATCGTGGTCTGCGGGTTGAACGGGTTCGGATAGGCGGCATCCAGCCGGATGGACTGTGGTACCTCGGTCGGCGGCTCGGCATCGACTCCTTGCCCCGTCACGACGGCCGCTGACATCCAGAGCAGCCACCCATCGTGACCATCGAGCCACGCGTCAGACACGTTGGCCCACGAGCCGTTGCTCCACAACTCCCACACCTCGGGGACGCCGTGTCCCTCATAGCTGCGGGACGCCAGCGTCGCCGCGCCGTTCATGGATGCGCCATACGAGCCGAAGTCCACCGACACGAAAAATGACGTGCCAACAGCCACAGGAGGGTCGAACGTGTAGGTCATGGGCTGTTCATCGGACGAGTAATCATCATCGGCAGAAATGGCCGCCATCGGGAACGTCATCTCCCGGAGGGGTGAACCCAAGGGTCCGCTCTGGGGCGTTCCGTCAAAGACCTGAACCTTGTATGTCGCTCCATTCGGGACCGACGGCTTCTTGTAGCCCCATGTGATGTCCACCGACTCGACTGCCCCCGTCAGACCGTCCGGCATGGCAAATGCCTGCGCTTTGGCTACGTCGCCATACATGTTCGGCCCGAACACGAACCCTGAGTCGGCTGGCAAGGCTATGTCGATGGACCATACGTGTTGTCCCACGCCGACGCCCATGGGTGTCAGCGTCGTATGGACCGGATCGCTCCCGCCTCCACCACCACCGCCACTCCCGGCGGGCTCAGGTGTATAGGCCCAGATTTCGGTCGTATAGGGGTACGTTCCGGCTGAATGCTCCACGGAGACCATGATGCGACCATCGACGACGCCCGTGACAGCGCGGACCGTCCTTCCGGGTTGTCCATATGGACGCGGCTCCGGCACGCCAACCGTCTCCACAACAGACCCGTTGGTGCGCCACAGGGTCGTGTATCGCTCGTCGTTACCGGTGAAATACAACCATCCGTCGTACGCAACGGCATCGCCCATCCAGACCGACACGCCGTTGCCCACTTCGTTCATGGGCAACAGGTTTATGGAGCCATCCGGTTCCACGACTACCATCCTGGTGATGGTCTGGTCATAGCCGATCAACCGATCGCCGAGCGCAACCAGGCCGGCCATGCGGTGTGGGAGTGCTGCAAAATCGACCCACATCATGTTAACGGCGTCCAAGCGCCAGATGCGTCTGGGGTCCTGGTTGTAGTGATCCGGGAGAAACATCCCTGTCTGCGTACGAACAGCCTCTCCCCGAACATTGGCTACCGTGGGCCACTCTATACGTTGCAGGCCGGACGGCGATATGTGGTAAAACGCCCCCCCTTCCGCAGACGTGGCGCCACGCGTCATGGCAATGAAGGAGCCATTGATATACGTCTCAAAACTGAAATCCGCCCTGAAGTCGGGAAGGTCCGGCCCCTGCGTGACCGAACCGTTCGTCAGGTCGGCATACATGACGTTTCCACCCGGAGTGGCCATGACGATGACGGCCGTGTTGCCGGGCAGCACCGTCACATCGCTGATGGGGCATGTCCAGGAGCTTGGGCAGGCTACGAGCGGCAGGTTGACCGACACATCGCCGGTCGAGCTGCGAAGCGTTATGGCACTCGTATTCCCGTTGGCGCCCTGTTCCAGCCACCAAACCCGGTTCCCTCCGATGAACGGAGCGTGCATCACCAATGAAGAAGATGCGGCTCCCATTTCGTTTTCAATCGCCCGAACCACCGTGGCGACCCCGTTTTTCACCTCCCATATCCGGTGGTGAAAAACGAGCGGATCATTGATGGTCCACTGCGCCCATACGGCGACTGTATTGCCCCTCGGATCATTGGACCCCACGCGCAACGACCATACGTGGTGAATGGGCAATCCATCTTCCGGGTTGATGACGGGCGATGCGCCATCCGGAGTAATGCGGTACAGCACAGGTTGCTCGTCGTCCGGACCCTGCATGACGGAGTAGACAGCGTCCGACGCGGTGACACACACCGTCCCATTCCGACTCGTGTCGTTGTCCAGTTCCGCGGGCTCACACACGGACGCAGACAAATTGCCGTTGCCGGACGGGTCGAAGGACCCCGTCCCAACCCGGGCAAATTGGCCGTGCGCTTGACCCGTGAAAAATACCAGAACCGTGCTCAGCAGAAGAGCAGAAAAGGTGTGACGCGTCAACATGATACTGTCCCGAAACAGTGACACAATACCGTGCCCATCAACGGGACACGGTCCTGTGTACAATCTGCTCCCTGTTAAATACCGAACCATCGGGCGGATCAGGAAATGAAGGCCGGGGAATACCCGGTGCCTACTTCTTCGCGATCCGCTTCTTTTTCTTCTTGACCGGACCTGAGGCGCGGCCCGGACGACGATCTTCGGTATCGGCCAGGGAAATATTGAGCTGCTGGCTGCAGACCCACACTTTCTTCAACGCCATGAAGATGTCTTTCGGCATGCCAGACGGCAGGTCCAGCACAGTGTAATCGTCCTGGATGTCGATGGCGCCGATGTACTGTGAGTCCAGACCCGTCTCGTTGGCGATGGCGCCCACGATGTTGCCTGGTTTCACGCCGTGCGCGTACCCGACTTCGATTCGGTACCGGGACATGCCGTGCGCGGTACGCGAATCGCGTCGCTTTTCGGGACGTCCACCCCGATCCTCACGCCCACGACCACTGCCATTGTTGCCGGAGTCTCCCCGGTCGAATGGCTGCGATGAAACGCGGGGCTCCTTCTCGGGCTTCGGCTTCAGATCCTTCTTTCCGAGCGCCATGGAAGCCAGTGCGGCCGCCATTTCGATGGCCGGCACGTCGTGCTCCTGCCGGTACTGCTCGACGACGCCCTGCATGAATCCCAGATCCTCGTTCGCGAGGGTATCCGTGATTTTCTGCTTGAAATCCGCCACCCGCTTGTTGGCGACCATTTCATTGGTCGGCAGCTGCAGCTCTTCGATTTTCTGGCGCGTCGCCTTCTCGATGGCTCCGAGCATGCGGCGCTCACGTGGCGAAACGAACAGGATGGCATCGCCTACGCGCCCCGCACGACCCGTACGGCCAATACGGTGGATGTAGGCTTCCGTGCTGTTCGGAATGTCATAGTTGATGACGTGCGTAATGCGGTCCACATCGAGGCCACGGGCAGCTACGTCGGTCGCGACCAGAATATCGAGCGAGCCATTCTTCAGGCGCTCAATCATCTGCTCACGGTTTTTCTGGGCCATGTCGCCATTCAGCGCGAGGGCTGAATAGCCACGGGCTTCAAGGCGCTGAGCCAGTTCCGTCGTCGCATTTCGCGTCCGCACGAAAATGAGCACGGCGTCGAACTCCTCGACCTCGAAAATCCTGGTCAGTGCATCCAGCTTGTGCAGACCACGAACCGGCCAGAACCGCTGGCGGATGGTCGATGCCGTGGCCGTCTTCGACTGGATGGAAATGCTTTCCGGATTGTCCAGATGCTTTTCGGCAATGCGACGGATTTCCTTCGGCATGGTCGCCGAAAAAAGCGCAATTTGACGCCCCGCCGGGGTCTGCTCCAGAATCCATTCGACATCGTCAATGAATCCCATGCGCAGCATTTCGTCGGCCTCGTCCAGGACGAGGGCCTGCAGGTTGTCCAGCTTCAGCGTGCCCTTGCGCATGTGGTCCATGACGCGACCCGGCGTGCCCACGACGACCTGGACTCCACGACGAAGCGAACGGATTTGACCGCCATACTCCGAGCCACCGTAAATGGGCAGCACGTGGAAATCCTTGATGCGCGATGCATAGCGCTGGAACGCCTCCGAAACCTGGATTGCCAGTTCCCGGGTCGGTGCCAGCACCATGATCTGGACATCCTTCCGCGATACATCGACCCGCGAAAGGAGCGGCAACGCGAAGGCTGCGGTCTTACCCGTGCCCGTCGGCGCACGACCCACCAGGTCACGACCTGCGAGAAGAGGTGGAATGGCCAGGGCCTGGATAGGCGATGGCGTTTCGTACCCAACTTCCTCCACCGCGGCCAGAAGCGACGCGGGAAGGTTGAGCTCTTTGAAAGATGTAATCTCTGACATGACTATCTACGTCGACGGCCACCGGAGCGGCCATTGGATGAACGACCACCACCTGAACGACCACCACCACCGGAGGACCGGCCAGCGCCGCTGCGTCCGCCCTTCACCGCAACCGGCGTGGCGTGCGTGCGCGCAATGCGATCATCATGGAAGCTGTGGTCCAGCTGGACATCCACCTTCTGGCGGATGATGTGCTCGATGGCCTGCAAGTAAGCCACTTCGCCGTCATCACAGAAGGACAACGCCATGCCGCCGGCACCGGCACGGGCCGTACGGCCAATGCGATGCACGTAGCTTTCGGGCTCGTTGGGCAGATCGAAATTGATGACGTGGCTCACATCTTCCACATCGATGCCGCGGGATGCGATATCGGTGGCGATGAGCGCCCGTACCCGGCCGTCCTTGAAGCCCTGGAGGGCTTTCTGGCGGGCGGATTGGGACTTGTTGCCGTGGATGGCCGAGCAACCAACGCCGTTCTTTCCGAGAAACTTGGCCACCTTGTCGGCGCCGTGCTTCGTCCGGGTGAACACGATGGCGCGGTCCATGTCCGGATCATCGAACAGGTTCAGCAGCAGCTCGCGCTTGTTGCTCTTCTCGACGAACAGCACTTTCTGCTCAACACGTTCGGCCGTTGTGGCCTGCGGCTTGATTTCGATGCGTTCGTGGTCCCGCAGCAATTCACCAGCCAGGCCGGTGATGGCATCGGGCATGGTAGCCGAGAAGAACAGGGTCTGGCGATCCGGGTGCAGTTCCGCCACCACGTGGCGTACGTCGCGGATGAAGCCCATGTCCAGCATGCGGTCGGCTTCATCGAGCACAAAAATCTCGATGAGGCTCAGGTCAATGTGTCCCTGGTCAATCAGGTCCAGCAGACGACCCGGCGTTGCCACCAGGATGTCCACACCGCGGCGCATGGCCGATACCTGGGGGGACTGGCCGACGCCGCCGTAAATGACGGTGTGGGTCTGATGCATGAACTTGCCGTACGTCTTGATGCTTTCATCAATCTGGATGGCGAGTTCGCGCGTAGGTGTAAGGATGAGGCAGCGGGCCGTGTTCGGCTCGACGCGGTAATTGGTTTCGCTCAGGCGCTGCAGGATGGGCAGCGTGAACGCCGCCGTTTTGCCAGTGCCTGTCTGGGCAACGCCCAGTACGTCCCGGCCGGTCACGGCAACGGGAATGGCCGCAGCCTGAACGGGGGTGGGTGTGTCGTAGCCTTCGGCTGCAACAGCACGCAACAGGGGCTCAATGAGTCCCAGGTCGGAAAATGAAGTCAAGAAATCGGGGGAAAGGTGCGGTCGCGCCGCCGTCGGGCAAGTAAAGTGCGGATCCGGGATGGGGGGCAGAATTGGATATGCTGACGCCTACGCGCGATCCCCGGATGGCATTGGCAACTTTGTGCCAGTCGATTGGAAAGCCCTGGGAATGGTTCGGTTCCCGCAAGGCAAAAACAACGCTCTCAAGGCCGGTTATTGGCCAAGAGGCTGCGCATCGAACTCCGGCTCATCGTCTTCCCCGGCCGCGAACGTAATCTGGATGGGATTGCAACACACCTCGCAATCTTCCACATACGTCTGCGCTTCCTCCAATGGCTCAATCACCATGGAAATCTCCTCCCAGCAATAGGGGCAGGTAAAGCTGTGTTCGACGGGTTCCATACAGATTCTTACCGATGCACCGCCCGTCAGTTCGATACCACCAGCCGCTTGGTCGTGATCGCCGGCCCCGCCTGGATCCGCACCAGGTACACGCCCGGCGCCCATGAGCCGGTTGGCAGCGTCCACTGGTGTTCACCACCGCCGAGCCGTCCAGTTCCAGCGGTCGCGTGCACGCGGCGGCCGAGCAGATCATAGACCACGACGCCCACGTCCAGCGCCTCCGGAATACTGAGCCTCACCGTAACCCCATCTGCCCCTGCGGGATTTGGATACACTCCCACGGCAAACGGTACCTCCGGCTCCTGGACTTTGGGTGATGCTATCCGCCGAGGCGTCATCAGTTCTTCCTTGATCGATTTGATGAACGCGGCATCCTTTCGCAGCTGGCGAACCGAATCCAGATAATCATCGCCCTGTGACCAGACGATGGCGTACTGGAACTCGAGCCGCCCACCCGGCGGCAAGTCGTACGGACCGCGGCCGAAGGTGGAGCGCCGGTCGGCTGGAATCACCCAACCATCTCCAGACCAGAACTCCGTCCAGCTGAATTTTTCAAACACCTCCTCCGGCTGACCCGTGAATACAGCACATACTGGTACTCGCGTAAAATGCCGACCGTCTCCGAGATACGTCAGAGGTTCGCCGTCCAGCCATCGGGCCTGAAGGTTGAAGTGGAATTCCTGGGCGGTTTCCGCATCGCCCAGTGCTCCACCACCATTGTTATAGTACAAATGCTTCAGTTCGCCTGAACACCGGGCATCCTCGCGCTCCCGTGGCACGGCCACCTCAATGAGGCCGATCGCTGGCGGCCTCGAACCGTAGCGGCCGTCATCGTCGCGATCGGCATTGTATGCATACGCCATATTGAGTACAGAATCTGTACCGACTACATCATCGAACGCGGCACCGATTTCCCAATCCACAAACATTCCAACGTGCAGGTCCGAGATAACCGCGTTCGAGACGTTCTTGATGACGTACCGATAAAACGTGGTGTTGCCGACCACGCCGGGCTGGTTGAATGCAAATGCGTTCGCGTCCACCTCAATCCCGAGTGGCGGGGAGCCGGTCGAGTGGTGCGGCGTGCGGATGTCATTCATGGTCCAGGAGAGCATCTGATCGCCCAGCAGTTCAACTGGAAGCCGCTCCCGCATGACATCCTCCCAGCGCAGCTCTTCAATCCTGTCGTGCTCTGCACACGCGTCGGGTGATTTCGCAGTAAACGGACCAGGCGCAAACTCGGCCGGACCGTAGGTCGTCGCCGCCGCCCGAACAGAATCCAACACGACGCCTGTTACGATGAACGATGCCGCAAACAGCGACTGGATACCGCCTCCCTTCGGTACCTCGTAGACCGGTGGCCCGCCATTCCAGAAGAGCACTCCGTTATTCGTGATCTTTGCTCGAACGTTTCCGGCATCGAGGTAAGCCTCGGCCGTGCCGGGCTGGCACCGCGCATCGATGGTAATGCCCTGCGCCGTCGCCGTCGGATTCCCCACTGACGCGATCACGAGCCACAGACACGCACCACCGAACACAGATTTCACACTTCTCTGCATCTTGGCAAGATGCCAAGCGCCTGAAAGCCGTACATGTGCCCTAAGTCACGATCAGCCGCTTGGTCGTGATCGCCGGCCCCGCCTGGATCCGCACCAGGTACACACCGGGCGCCCACCCATCGGTCGGGAGCGTCCACTGGTGATCGCCGGCAGAGCGGATGGCCTCCCCCGCCGCGACGTGCACGTGCCGCCCGAGCAGATCATACACCTCCACACGCGTCCCCATCGTTTCCGGAATGCTCAAGCGAACGACGGCTCCGTCCGATCCGGCCGGGTTTGGATACACAGCCGCCGCGAACGGCAGACTGGAAAAAGCCGGATGCTCCGATTCCGGCTGAGGCCGGGGAGTCAGCAGAAAATCTTCGATACTCAGGATGTAGGCCGTGTCATCCCGCAGTTGACGAACCGAGTCGAGATTGGAGGACCCACGTGACCAAATGAACGCGAACACGATTTCGGTCTCATCTCCTGGGCCGAGGCAGACAGGTCCGGCGCTCCCAACAGCTCGCGTATCATTCGGCGCATATTGCTGACCCGAGCCATCGTAGTTCATCATGCTCCAGTAGGACCCGGTTACGGGATCGCCCGAAAAGCCATACCGGGTAAAGGGTTCGTTCGAGGTTCGGACGGTATCCCTGGAATCGTAGACGTCACGTCCAACAAACAATGGCATCCCATTTCGATCCCTGGACCGCATCATATGGTGATATTCGAGACCGTTTCTCCCGTCGCCGATTCCGCCCCCACTCTTGCTGATCATCATGTGATTCGTATACCCTCTTCCGCTCGGATTCGGAAGGCGGCACGATGCATCGCCCAACAAGACCGTGGAATACGGCCGCTTCAACACGACCGAACCGATGGCCGGCGGCGCTGGACCATAGTTACCGTCGTCATCGTCATCCGCGTTGTAGAAATACCCCAGTCCCAGCGTGCTGTCTGTGCCCGTGAAGTCGTCAAACGCCGCCCCCAGATCGGCATCCACAAACATTCCAATGTGCACGTCGCGCAGCGTATCCGGCGATACATTCCTCAGTTGGTATCGGTAGAAGGTGGTATTGCCAACAAAGCCCGCCGCCTCGAACGCGAACGCCGAGCCAGTTACTTCCAGGCCCACGCCGGTCGTGTCACTGTAATCGTGCGGGCCCGCCATGTCATTCATGGTCCAATACAGCATCTGGTCTCCCAGCTGATCCGGGCGGCGACGTCCAATGGGCCACTCCGGATCCACCGGTTGACCATCCTTGAATTCCCAGATACGATCGGCCGACAGACAATCCGTCGTTCCGACCGGTCCCGGCCAATATTCATTCGAATCATATTGGCTCGTCGTGGCCCTGAGTTCTCCATCTACCAGCGCGGTCACCAACAGCGAGGCGCTGAACAACGCCTGCACACCGCCTCCTTTCGGCGCTTCGTACACATTGCCGCCGCGATTCCAGAACAGGTTGCCGTTGTTCAGGACCTTCGCCCTGACGTTTCCGACATCGAGAAAGGCTTCGGCCGTGCCCTGGGCGCATGTGGCGGTAGAATCGGCCGCCTGAGCGTGGACAGGCCTCGGGCCGCCCGCAATCAGGACCAGAAGGACGATCAGGAGTGAGAGTACACGCATACCAGCAGAATACCCCCGGCTCCGCGTCCCGTCATGTGCCGTGCGTCACGCTTTTGCGTGTTCGGCGTAGGCCACAGCCAGCAAACCCACGATCAGCAACACGCTGTACTCCACGCCATTCCGGCCCGCACCCACCACGAACCAGCCCTCCGACGCATGGACGAGGACGATTCCCATACTCAGTTGTGCCGCAAAGTAGATGCCCAGCTCCCGCATCCAACGGCCGGCCAACAACAGGGCACCGCCGACCAACTCCATCACAGTCAGAAACCACGCCAGCACCACACCCAGAGGAAAGCCGGTGGCATCCAGAAACCCACCGAAATCATCGACTGTCCCAAGCCAGATGCGAGCCACTCCATGGATCATCAGGAGCACTGCAATGGTGATCCGTATGGCTGTGAGTGCTTTTTCTGAAGGATGCATGGCCTCTCGGGATGGTGAACCCATAGCCTACATCCGTACAGGCATGAATGCAAGGTCATCCACCCCACATCCCTATCGCACCACGACCAACCGCCTTGTCGTAACCGCTGGGCCCGCTTGGATCCGCACCAGGTACACACCCGGCGCCCATCCTCCAGTCGGCAGCGTCCATTGATGGTCGCCGGATGAGCGAACCGCCGTCGATGCCGCCACATGCACGCGGCGGCCGAGCGCGTCGTACACCTCCACACGCGTGCCCATTCGTTCCGGTAAACTCAACCTCACCGTAACCCCTTCCGCCCCAGCAGGATTCGGGTACACACCGAGCGCCAGCGGCACCTCGGGCTCCTCCATATCCCGCTCCGGCAACGATCGGGGCGTCAATAGGATGTCCCGGATGGATTGGATGTACGCCACATCTTCCTTCAGCTGCACCACGGAGTCCAGGTTCGATGATCCACGCGACCAGACCATCGCGAAAACAACCTCGACTTCCTCACCCGGGGCCATGCAAAAGGGTCCGATCCCGGTTATCCAGCGACGATCTGCCGCCGCAGATGGACCCGATCCATCCACGTTCATCTCGCTCCAATAGGCCGCCGTCACAGGATCGCCGGGATAGACGAATCGTGTGGAGTCCGACGATCCATTCCATGCGTGGTATCCGTAGCCACCCTGTGTAACCCGGGTACCGTTTTTCCACCGGCTCTGCAGGTTATTGTAAAAATCTGAAGCGCTATTCGGGTCACCCGTTACCCCACCACCTCCGTTGTAGTACATGACATTCGTGAGCCCGACGGGGTGGTTGTCAGGGTATACGCACTCTGAATCGCCTGTGATCACGGCCGACCGGGGACGCTTCAGGACGGTCAGTCCTACGGCCGGTGGTGCGCTGCCGTAAGAGCCATCGTCATCGTTGTCTGCGTTGTAGGTGTACCCCAACCCAAGCAGCGAATCCGATCCTATGTAATCATCAAATGCTGCTCCCAGATCCGTATCCAGGTACATGCCGGCATACGCCCCTACGACCACGCGATTCGACGTATTTGTGACTCGATACCGGTAAAACGTGGAGTTTCCGACGGCTCCTTCGTCTTCAAACGCGAAGGCTGTGGCGCGCACTTCGATGCCGATCGGGTCCGACTTGGAAATGGCGTGTGGTCCCCCCGCATCGTTCATGACCCACCACTGCTGTTGATCGCCGAGCAATTCAGGCCGGTCTCCTTTTTCGGGCGCATACACGCCGTCATTGTCTACATCCACGAAGGGAGCACCGGCATCAACCGGCCAATTCGCCACGACGGCATCGCTCTGCGGCCCGTCTCGACGGATGTCATCAACCGAAAGCTTCCAGATTTTGTCATGTCGTTCACACGATTCAGGCGACGGGCCACCCTGCGTCATTGGACCCGGCCAGAACTCCCACGGACCATACGTGGTCGCAGCTACGCGCAAATCACCATCCGACATGCCTCCAATCCACAGGTTGGCCACGAAGATGGCATTTACCCCGCCGCCCTTCGGTACCTCGTACACGTTCTGCCCCCCATTCCAGAACAGCCCTCCGTTGTTCAGGATCTTCGCGCGAACGTTGCCCGCATCGAGATAGGCCTCGGCCGTCGCGGGGCCGCATACGACTGTACTGTCAGCCGCCTGACCGGAAACTGCCATCGGGTGGAGTGCAACGACGGCCAGGAGCCACAGCGTCGCGCAGCGTTCGGGGAGGTGAATGCACATGACAGCATGATACGCTCCATGCCCGGACCGGTCATGTGCCAGCAGTCACGATCAACCTTCGCGAGGTAACCACCGGCCCGGTCTGGATCCGGACGATGTACACACCCGGCGCCCACCCACCCGTCGGGAGCGTCCACTGGTGTTCGCCACCGCCGAGCCGCCCCGTTCCGGCCGCCACGTGCACGCGGCGGCCGAGCAGGTCGTACACGTCAACGCTTACTTCCAGCGCCTCCGGAATACTCAGCCGCACGGTCGCGCCATCGGCCCCAGCAGGATTCGGGTACACGCCCAGCGCCAACGGCACCTCGGGCGCCTCCATATCCCGCTCTGGCAACGACCGTGGCGTTAAAATGATATCCCGGATGGATTGGATGTACGCCACATCCTCCTTCAGTTGGCGTACCGAATCCAGGTTCGATGATCCGCGCGACCAGACAATGGCGATGACCAGTTCCACTTCTTCGCCGGGAGCCATGCAAAACGGACCAAGGCCATTCAACAAGCGCCGGTCAGCCGGCGGAGTGGCTGTTCCATCATCGTCCGCATTCAGTTCGCTCCAATAGGAACGCGTGACTGGGTCGCCGGGATAGGCGAATTGGACCGGAACTTCAGAAAAGTTGCGACCATTTCCGCCGTACGTAAGGGGCTTGCCGTCATACCAAAGACTACGCAGGAGATTGTACAGGTCTGGGCCATCAGGATAGTAGCCAACAACTCCGGCACCATTTGGCCAAAGCATCACGTTCGTAAACCCAATGGATTTCCCATCCGGGTACGGGCATGATTCCGAAGCCGCCGGCCGCTTCAGCACCGTATACCCAATCGCCGGCGGTGCGGCGCCATATCCCTCCTGGCTTCCTCTGTCATGGGTATCATTGTCATTCGAATTGTAGTTGTACCCGAGACCCAGCGTCGAATCCGACCCTGAATAGTCATCAAAGGTTACGCCTACATCGGCATCCACATACAGTCCGGCGTAGGTCTGCCTGACGGATTGGGACGATGTATTCCGGATGCGATATCGATAGAATGTCGAGTTGCCAACGGCGCCAGGAGCGTCAAATGCGAACGCCGTGACACGGAGTTCAACGCCCAAGGCGTCGACCTCCGTCAACTCATGCTCGCCACCCAGGTCATTCATCACCCACCAGAGTTGCTGATCGCCCAGCAGTTCGGGGCGATCGCCTTGCTCCGGGTCGTACAGGCCGTCTCCATCTGCGTCGAGGAACGGCGCCCCGACCTCGACCGGCCACGTCCGAAGACGCTCGTCGCTCTCTGGACCTCCTCTGACCTGATCGTCTTTCGTCATTTCATGAATCCGGTCGTACCGGGCACAGGTCTCCGCTGAGATTCCCTTCGGCAAAATGGGGCCCGGCCAGAATTCCCAAGGACCGTACATGGAAGCGGCCATCCGCAGCGAATCGTCCACCATGCCTCCTATCCAGAACGATGCTGCAAAGATGGCATCCACCCCGCCGCCTTTCGGCACTTCGTACACGTTCTGCCCCCCGTTCCAGAAGAGTCCGCCGTTGTTCAGGATTCGTGCCCGCACGTTGCCGATGTCCAAGCGGGCTTCGGCCGTTCCCGTCGAGCACGTGACCGTCGAGTCGGGCACCTGGGCGCGAACAGACGTGGCGACCGCTACCCACAGCAGCGGAATCATCAGACACACAAAACAAATCGTATTTCTGGATTCCAGGAGCACCATCTCGCAAGGTAGGGCTCGTTCTTTTACCGGTTACATGCCTTTCCCGACGACCAAACGCCGCGTCGTGGTGACGTGCCCGGTCTGGATCCGGACGATGTACACACCCGGCGCCCACCCACCCGTCGGGAGCGTCCACTGGTGTTCGCCACCGCCGAGCCGCCCCGGTCCGGCCGCCGCGTGCACGTGGCGGCCGAGCACGTCGTACACCTCGATACCCACGTCCAGCGCCTCCGGAATACTGAGCCTTACCGTCGCGCCATCCGCCCCAGCAGGATTCGGGTACACGCCAAGGGCCAACGGCACCTCTGGCTCCGGCACGTTCTGGTCAGGGATCGAGCGAGGGGTCAAGATTCCGTCCCGAATGGACTGGATGTACGCGACATCTTCCTTCAGTTGCCGCACCGAGTCCAGGTTCGATGATCCACGCGACCAGACAATGGCGATCACCAGTTCGACTTCTTCGCCGGGGGCCATGCAGAAGGGCCCGAGACCGTTGAGATAGCGCCTGTCAGCTGGCGTAATGGCGTTTCCCCGTTCATCGGAGTTCACTTCGCTCCAATAGCTTGACGTCGCCGGATTTCCAGGAAATACGAATCGCGTAGGCTCCCTGGAGAAGTCCCGTCCATTGCCACCGAACGTAACGGGTTGTCCGTCCTTCCATTTGCCCATCATGGAAGCGTAAAAGTCCCGACCAGTACTGGGGTCTCCTAGTGCTCCACCACCGCCGTTGTAGTAGAGCATACTGGTAAAGCCCGATGACTTTTTGTCTGGATAGCCACACACGATGCTATCATTCAGCATAGTAGAACGTGGTCGTTTCAGGACCATGGCACCGAACGCCGGAGGCGCTGCACCATACTGTCCGTCGTCATTGTTGTCTGCGTTGTACGTGAACCCCATTCCCAGCGTAGTATCGGATCCGACGTAGTCGTCGAATGCAGCTCCCAGGTCTGGATCCAGATACAGACCAGCGTAACCATTCACGATGGGCCGGTCTGATGTATTCCGGATCAGGTATCGGTAGAACGTAGAGTTTTCGATGGCACCTGCCCCCTTGAAGGCGAATGCCGTCGCCCGTACTTCGATCTGCATCGGTTCGGTATCGGTGTTCTGATGGGTGCCTCCCAGGTCATTCATCACCCACCAGAATTGCTGGTCCCCCAGCACTTCGGGCCGATCTCCACTCAATGGGTCGTACACGCCGTCGCGGTCCACATCGATGAATGGCGCGCCCACATGCACCGGCCACTCGTCCAGTCGCTGACGAGCCAACGGACCATCCCGCTGCAAGTCATCTGTCTTGATTTCCCAAAGTCGGTCGTACTCGGCGCACGTTTCCGGCGAAACAGCACCTTCAGTCCGTGGTCCCGGCCAAAATTCCCATGGGCCATACGACGTTGCCGCCATGCGCAGATCACCGTCCACCAGGCCGCCCAGCCAGAGATTACCTACGAATATGGAGTGTACACCAGATCCTTTAGGCACCTCGTAGGCATTGGCTCCACCGTTCCAGAACAGTCCACCATTGTTCAGGATCTTGGCTCGCACGTTGCCCACGTCGAGATAGGCCTCGGCGGTGGCGGGGGCGCAGGCAATCGGGGCATCCGGGGATTGCGCCAGCGCGGGGAGGACTGGCCAAGCTGCCAGAAGCAGAAAGGCCAGGACCGCGATGGCGCAATCCCGAACACCCTCGCGGAGCTGGAAGTCGTGAAAGGCGGGGATGGGCATCATACACCCAACCTATCCCACCGAATCTCCGTCCGCCTGTGCCTCAGGTCACATAAAGATCAACATGCCCAAAAGGAAGAGGACGCCAATCACGAGGGACCCCATGAAGAAGTAAAAGGGAATCGGGGACACCTGGTCCTGCTGGTTGTCTGTTTTGGAAGTGCTCATTGCTGCTTGGATATAGGGATGTCTCCGGCCACCGGCCGGATCCAAAAAGCCCCCGGATGACCGGAAGCACGAGTCAGGGAGTCCTGACTCTCTCAGCAGCGATAGACTTGCAGGTACTCGGGACTCGTAGAAGCCGCCAGAAAGGGCAGCGGAGTCGTTGGAAAGGACGTGGTGCGAGGGCTTGCGGCCGCATCGCTCTCGGTCGATGGCGCGGGAGCGCTCACAGGGTCGTCGGACGAAGTTTCCTCAACAACCGGAAGAACCACCGCAATCGGAGACACGGCCGGCCATTCCATGGAATCAGCCACATCGAATCGGGGCTGATCCGCGCCCTCATCGGCCTGCACGTGCCATGCAGATGCCGTCTGGACCAGCGCAAGCAGGACCAGGAAGAGCGACAGCCGGATGCAGGCGGAACGGGTGCGGTTCATGGCAGGAGGAAAAAGAGCGGTTCTACCCCCCGATACCGGCAAGATGTTTCCGGCGCTACTCGCTGCGCAGCGAATCCACGGGGTTTGACAACGCGGCCCGGAGGGCCTGGACGCTGACGGTGCCCAAGGCCAGGACGAGCATAACGCCTCCCGCTACGGCAAACACTTCCCAACCGACCTCGGCCCGGTAGGCAAACGAGTCCAGCCATGAGGACATGACGCGGAATGCCAGTGGAGCGGCCACCACGAAGGCGATGGCCACGAGTACGGCAAATTCCCGGGACAGCAACCCGACGAGCCCACTCACCGATGCGCCCAGCACCTTCCGGATCCCGATTTCCTTGGTCCGTCGTTCGGACGCATACGTGGCAAGCCCGAAGAGCCCGAGACACGCAATCAGGATTGCGACCACGGAAAACCCGCCAATGAGCCGTCCGAGATTCTGCTCGGCGCGGTACATGGCCGCCACGTCATCGTCCAGGAAAGAAAACGAGAACGGCAGGTCAGGCAGGAAAACATCCCACGCCTCGCGCACAGAAGACAGGGTACCGGCGACGTCTGTTGTCGCAAGGTTGATGGCGAAGTACTGGGACGCGTCGGGTTGCAGCTCAATGATCAGGGGCTCCACTTCTTCGCGCATGGCTTCCATATGGATGTCCGCAATCACGCCAATCACCATGCGTGGGCCGTCGTCAAACGTGAACGTTTTCCCGAGCGCAGAGTCCCAACCCAACCGTTCCACGGCACTCTGATTTACGATGAGGGACGATTCCGATTCACCGGCACGGTCGGCATCGAATAGCCGCCCTTCCACCAGTTCCACGCCAAGCGTTTCCAGAAAGGAGGCGTCTGCCGAGATGTGCTGGAACACGAGGACATCGTTTTCAGGCGGGCTGTACCCTTCGATTTCGCCATCCGAGAAGAAGGAAATCGCCGTCGGTTCACCGGGAACGGCACTTCCACCACCTACCAATGAAATGCCCGGCGCCGCCGCCAGACGCTGCTTGAATGCGGGCCCCTGCGCCCCCAGCGCACCCCGCGTTCTCAAAACAAGCGTCTGGTCGGCGGCAAATCCGAGCCGGGCATATTGGACAAACTGCATTTGTTGGTGGATGACGACCGTGCCCACCACCAGGGCAATGGATGCCGCGAACTGGAACACAACCAAGCCTTGCCGGACCAGGGACCGGGACCGCGAGGGCATGCCGCCTCGAAAGGCACTCACGGGCGATGTCCGGGCCAGCACCAGGGCTGGAAACCATCCTGCCAGCAGCCCCAGAAGGCCCGTCAATCCAAGAAGGAAGAACGCCGTAATCCCCTCCGTCACATCAAGTTCAATGGTCCGGTCCAGGACGGCCCCGAAACTGTCGCTGACCATTTCTGCCAAACCGACCGCCAGGATCATGGCGACGGCCGCCAAGAACAGGGACTCTGCCAGAAACTGGCCCATCAACTGGCCTCTGGAGGCACCGACGGCCTTTCGCACACCGATTTCCGCCATCCTCCGGGATGCCCTGGCCGTGGCCAGGTTCACGTAGTTGATGCCTGCAATGATCAGGATGATGAGGCCGATGGCGGCAAACAGGTACACGTAGCGGATGTCCCCGGGATTCCCGAGTCGGTCTTCGCCATCGGGCCGCAGGTGGATGTCCGCAAGGCTCCTGGCCAGCAGTGTCGCCCGGTCGGAAAACCCTTTTGTGAGTGGGCCTGATTCGAGACCGGCAAAGGACGCTTCGAGGTCTGCCCGGTCTGCACCCGGACGGAGGAGCACGTAGGTATAGGAAATGCGTCGCCACTCATCCATGCTCTCGTTGGCCACGGACGCGACGTACCGGGCCTGCAGGTGCGTGTTTGCCGGCATATCCTTCATGATGCCAACAATTTCATATTCCACGGCCTCGGCATCGTACTTGTCGGCAACGGACAGCCGCTCACCCACCGGGTTGCGCTCACCGAATGCGCGGCGGGCCGTGGATTCCGAAATGATGACCGTACCCGGCCGCGCGAGGTCATCGGCAGAGCCTTCCAGTATGGGGAAATCGAACACATCGAAGAAAGCAGGCTCCGATCTCAGGAAGCCCGTATCCGAAAAGGAGTCATTTCCGACCTTGATGACCGGACTGACCATGGAAAACACGTGGATCGCCTCTTCAACCGCCGGCGCACCCGCTTTCAGTTCCCCCGCCAGCGGGAGCGGAACGGACAGCCATTGATTGATGCGTCCGTCCCGCAGCGAATATTCCATCTGGACGCGATAAATGCGGTCTGCCTTCGTGTGGAACTGATCGAATGTCAGCTCGAACCGGACGAACAGGGCAATGAGGATGACACACGCCATGCCCACGGCGAGTCCGGCCACGTTGATGACGGTATACCCGGCCTGTCGGCGGGCTGCCCTAACCTGGAATCGAATCTGTGAAAGCCACATGCTACTGGATGGATGGATTGCCCTTCACGCCCTATCCAGTTCCGTGCCAGACTTCCTCGAGCCCGCTGTCCGGCGCCCATTCGGGTATCTGCACACCGTTTGGCGTCCACCGCCGGACGCCGGTGTTCGGATCTGGACAGTTCGTATTAAATGTAACAATCATTGTTACATTTATTTTGGTATCCTCGGGCAGGCTCGCGCGTAGGAGCGCGCATGACAGCCACTCCCACGCCCAACAACACGTCTTTTTCAGGCGATATCCGCACCCACCTGCACCGCAGCATGGCGCGCGCCCAGCGCCAACTGGATGTGCTTACGCACATCAGCACGCGCTGGTCGCGCGCCCGTCTCGCCGTCGCCGTGGTCGGCGCACTGGGTGTGACGTTGGCATGGCAATCGGGCCGTTCCGGCACGGCGTGGGCCATCGCCCTGGGCGCGATCATCGTGTTTGTCCTCTTCGTGCGACTACACGGCCGGGTCCTCCGCGGCATCCGCGCCCACCGGCTGTTCATGGACATAAAACGCATGCACGTCGCGCGGCTGGACATAGACTGGGACGTACTTCCCGCAGCGATGCCCATCCCGGTGGATGGGTCCCATCCATTCGCCTCCGACCTGAATCTGGTGGGCCCCCGTTCGGTGCATCATCTCCTGGATACCGCACTCTCGCAGGATGGCAGCCGGGAGTTTGCCCGCTGGCTGTTGGAGCCAGAGAACACGGATCACCGCCAACAGCTTGTCCGCGAACTCAGGGATCTGCCGGGGTTCCGGGACCGCATAGCGCTTGTCAGCGGTCTCGTCACCCGTACACCCGGCGAGCGGTTCGACGGCCAGGTCCTGCTGGACTGGCTGAATGAGCGCCGGGAATCGGCCCGCGTGGTTCCTGTCCTCCGTTTGCTCGGAGGCATGGCCGTGGTGAACATGGTCCTCTTTGTGCTCCATGCCATGGGCATCACGGACGCCTGGTGGCTCGTATCGCTGGTCGCGTATGTGGGCGTCTACCTGATGAACAGCCGTCTCTACAGCCATCTCTTCGATGACGCCGAGCACCTGTACTACCAGCTCCTTCGCTTCCGGCCTGTGCTCCAGCGTATCGAGACGTTCCGCTTCCATCGGCGCCCGGCGCTGGCGGCGCTGTGCGCGCCGTTGCAGGTGGACCAACCGGTCCCGTCGGTGATTTTCAAGCGTCTGTTGAAGCTGTCCATCGCGGCATCGGCCCAGAAAAACGAGGTCTTCCGCGTGGTGGTGAACCTGCTCATGCCGTGGGACCTGTACTATGCGCATCGCCTGGAAGGCGCCAAGGACTCCCTGCGCGGCCTGTTGCCGGTCTGGTTGCGGACGTGGCGTGAACTGGAGGCCGCGTCATCGCTCGCCAACTGGGCGGGATTGCATCCGGATGCCACGTTCCCGGACATCGACACGGGACGGGTCCTGGAAGCGACGGCGCTCGGACACCCGCTCATTCCGGAGAAGGACCGCGTGCGCAACGATTTCGCCTTGAACGGCCCTGGCCACGTGGTACTCGTAACAGGGTCGAATATGTCCGGCAAGAGCACCTTCCTGCGAACCATCGGCGTATCGGTGGCCCTCGCCCATGCGGGTGGTGCGGTCGATGCCGAGCGATTCGTGCTGCCACCTGTTCGCCTGTTTTCGTCCATCAACGTCGCCGATTCGGTGAATGATGGCATCTCCTATTTCTACGCGGAAGTGAAGCGACTGCGTGCGTTGCTCACGGCCCTCAACGAGGCCGATGCACCGCCGCTGCTCTTCCTGGTCGATGAAATCTTCCGCGGCACGAACAACCGGGAGCGGTTCATTGGCGGAAGGTCCGTGATCGAAGCCCTGAAAGACGGTCCGGGGATGGGCCTCGTGACGACGCACGACCTGGAATTGGTCGACATCGGGGGACTCGACAACCAGCATTTCCGGGAGCACATCGAAGACGGCCGCATGACGTTCGATTACCAGCTCCGGTCGGGGCCGTGCCCGACCACGAATGCCCTGGCCATCATGGAAATGGAAGGCCTGCCGGTTCGCCGCGACCCGTGAACTCAGTCGTGACACGTGGGTATGTGACACGCCTTTGAACCATCCACCCGAAATGCCCACGACGTACAAACCACCCGTCTATCTGCGGAATGGCCACCTGAATACCATCATGGGGGGACGTCTGCGTCGCGTTCCTGCGCCTGATTACACACGCGAGCGGATCGACACACCGGACGGCGATTTCCTGGATATTGATTGGTCCTACGCAGGCGACAAGCCGGGCCCACGGGTGGTCATCCTTTCCACTGGATTGGAGGGCAGCAGCGACCGCACGTATGTCCGCGGTATGACGCATGCGCTCAATGGCCGGGGGTACGATGTGGCCGCCTGGAATTACCGGGGGTGTTCGGGCGAGCCGAACCGGGTGCTGCGTCTCTACCACAGCGGGTCCACGGATGACCTGCGCACGGTCATCGAACACGTGCACACGCTGTATGATCACATTGCGCTCATCGGGTTCAGCTTGGGTGGCAACCTGACGCTCCGGCACCTGGGCGAAGTGGGTGAGGAAGCTGTCGTGGAAACGGCCATCGCGTTTTCCGTACCCGTTGACCTGAAGGGCAGTGCCCAAAAGCTGGCGTTGAAGGAGAACCGGATGTACATGCGCCGATTCATCAAGAGCCTGTCCCTGAAGATGCGTGAAAAGGCGGAGCGGTTTCCCGAGCACATTTCGGTGGACGGTATCGAAGACATCCAGTCTTTCCGGGAATTCGATGACCGCTATACGGCCCCGTTGCATGGCTTCCGGGACGCCGAGGACTACTGGAACAAGTGCGGCAGCCTGCACAGCCTGGAGCACATCCGCGTGCCGACGCTGCTGGTGAACGCCGTGGATGATCCGTTCCTGACACCTTCCTGCTTTCCGAAGAAGACCGGTCCGTATGTGCGCATGGAAGTCCCGCGCTACGGCGGGCATATTGGCTTCTATCGCCGCACGGGGCTGTGCTGGTCGGAGGAGCGGGCCCTGAAATTCCTGGATGAGACGTGGCCGGATCCTACTACCTCTACGTGATTGAGCTGGACCCGGCCGTGTGGGAGCGCAGCCGGTTCCGCAAAGCCAACCCGCAGGCGACGACCGGCGCCGCCTGTTTCTATGTTGGCAGTACGGTCCGGCCGCCGACGCTCCGGATGGACCAGCACAAGGAGGGGTACAAGGCCAACCGCTACGCCCGCGAATTCGGTCTGCGTCTGCGGCCGGACCTCTTCGAGGCCTACAACCCCGTGCCATCGCGAGCCGATGCCCTGGAACTTGAAGAGTACCTGGCCGCGCGGCTGCGTCGGCAAGGGCACGCCGTGTGGCAGGGATAACACTCGCCTGGCGTCCAATTCCATTGAAAGTGCTACCTTGGACGCATCAAACGAGTGCCCCATGGCCGTACAGAACCCGTTCCACCGTCGCTATCTGCTGTTCCTCGTCGCCGGAATCAGCCTGTTGTTCCTTTGGATGATCCGCGACTTCTTGATGACGCTGTTCCTCGCGGCGGTCTTCAGCGCCATGGTGCAGCCTGTGAGCCGCCATTGCACGAGGTTTCTTGGTGGCAGGAAGGCCCTCGGAGCAGCCGGGACCATCATCATCCTCATTGTGCTGGTGGGCATCCCGTTCTTTGTCTTCATGGGGCTCGTGACCAACCAAGCCGTCGAAATCAGTCAGGCAGCCCGTCCGTGGGTGCAGGAGCAGCTCAGCAATCCCGGCGCGCTGTCGGACCTGCTCGAATCCATGCCGCTGATTGGCAATTACATGCCGAATGAAGAGGAACTGCTGAACAAACTGACGGAGTTTGCCGCAACGGCAGGATCATTCCTGGCAAACTCATTGGTCGGGCTCTCGCGCGGTACCGCGACATTCTTCCTGCATCTGTTTGTGTTGCTGTATGCCATGTTCTTCTTCATCAAGGACGGGCATGCCATCCTCGACAGGATCCTGTACTACAGTCCGTTGCCGAGGGAAAGCGAAGAAGTGCTGATGGAAAAAATCGTCTCGGTCACACGGGCGGTGATCAAGGGCTCGCTTGTGATTGGCCTCATCCAGGGTACGCTGGCCGGGTTGGCGTTCCTGATCGTGGGCATTCCGGGGTGGGCATTCTGGACCACGGTAATGGTCGTCCTGTCCGTGATTCCGGCCATCGGGTCGGCACTGGTCTGGATTCCGGCGGCCGTTTTCCTGTTCATTCAAGGTCCACTATGGGTGGCGGTCCTCTTCACGATCTGGTGCGCGGGCGTCGTTGGAACCGTCGACAATTTCCTCCGGCCGCAATTGGTTGGAAAGGACACGAAAATGCCGGACCTGTTGGTCCTCGTGGGCACGCTGGGAGGCATTATCCTTTTCGGCGCCCTGGGCTTCATCATCGGTCCCATCGTAGCCAGCCTGTTCCTGGCCATCTGGTACCTCTATGGTGAGACGTTCTCCACCGAATTGGCCGATTCATAGAATTCAGCCAATTCCTTGAGGTCGGCGCGGGTATTCGACGCGGCGTGCAGGATATCGACAAGAAACAGGACCACACTGGACAGGGCCGACAGCGCTACCACCAGCATCATCTCCTTCAGCTCCCTGGCTGACGTGGAGAAGAACAGCACCAACCCGCTGGCCGCCAACGAGATGGCGATGGAAATGGCCGCAAGGAAAATGGATGCCTTCAGGATTTCGATGCGCTTGACGAGCTTCGCGATCCGGTCCGGATGACGGCGGGCGAACGCTTGTCTCGGAGCATCGTCGCCGCCCCGGATGAAATTCGTGATGTACTCCTGTGCACGGCTGGTCAGCGTGGTGAACCGGTTGGTGAGAACGAGCAGGAACAGGCTCATTCCCGATACAAAAACGAGGGGCGTAAGGGCGACTTCGAGGGTTTCCATGACGTGCTGCGGGGTTATCCACCCATCATGCTACACCGCGCGCCAATTCAGTAGGCGTGAATAAAATGGAAGCGCTACCTTCAGTCCATGAGCGACACGCGACACGGATCGGCAGGGGCCTTGATCGGGTTTTACCTCTGGAGAGGCGGGCTGATGTTTTCGGCAGCCTACGTCTCGTGGCAGGGCCTTGAACGCGCGTGGACCTTCCTCCTCCGTGTCGGAGTTCCGGCGCAGGTAGCGGCGGGTATCGGGCTGTTCATGGTGGGCCTTATACTGTTGTTCGGGTCCCTCATCGTGGAGCGCGTGGTCGATGCCCGATCTGAAAAGGGGCTGAGAGACCTGTGAAGCACCCACCACTTCCCACGCTCGCCGTTGCCGTTCGTATTCTGGGACTGGCCTGCATGGCACTCGGCGCCCTGCTCCTCGTCACCTACGTGGTAAGCCCGCTCCGGTGGCTGTGGTTCTGGTTCCTGCACATGCCCTGGCCACTGCAAATCGGACTGGGTGCTGCCGCACTTGGACTGTGCATCCTCACGGTCTCGCTGCTCGTTGAACGCGGGCGTGACCGTTCCTATGACAAAACCCTGAGAGACTCATGATCATCGTTTCGACTCCGGATGTCCACGGATTCACCATTTCACAAACGCTGGGTCTGGTTCGTGGCAACACCATCCGCGCCAAGCACATCGGCAAGGATATCCTGGCCAGCCTGCGTATGCTCATAGGCGGAGAAATCAAGGAATACACGGAGATGCTGACCGAGGCCCGCAATGAAGCCATCCTCCGTATGCAGGCGGAGGCATCTGCCATGGGAGCCGATGCCGTAGTGAACGTGCGATTCGTCACCAGTCAGGTCATGTCCGGAGCGGCCGAACTGTTGGCGTATGGAACGGCTGTAAAACTTGAAAAAACGGACTGACATCATGACCCATTTCCGCTCTGCAGCCATTGCGGCTGTCCTTTTCCTGCTGCTGACGGTTGCGCCTGCGACCGCTCAGATCCCTGACACGTTCACGAACCTGCAGGTTCTGCCGGAAGACATCGCGAAGGAGGACCTGGTCGGCATGATGCGCGACTTCACGTTCGCTCTTGGCATGCGGTGTACCGACTGCCACGTGAATAACGGCACGTCCTTCAGCGATACCGATTTTGCTGCAGACGACAAGCCCATGAAGGAGAAAGCGCGTTTCATGATGCGCATGCTTTCGGAACTGAATCAGGAGACGCTCGCCGGATTGCCTGGCCGCACGGAGCCTCCGGTGGTCATGACGTGCAAAACATGTCATCGTGGGCAGGCGAAACCATACCTGTTGTCGCAGGAGCTGTTCATGGCCGCTCACGACCGTGGCGCTGAAGGCGCCGTGGCGCGCTACCGCGAGCTTCGGACCAACTACGAAATCTCCGGTGCCTTTGATTTCGGCGAGCGGGAAACCCTTGAAGTCGTGTCAGACCTGGTCGAGGAGGGCATGGTGGCCGAGGCGCTTGCCCTGAGCCAGCTCAATACAGAGTTCCATCCGGAGTCCACCGATTCGTGGGCGCAGGTGGGGGTCCTGAACGCCGAGCTCGGCAACCGGGCAGAAGCCATTGCCGCGTTCGAACACGTGTTGGAGCTGAATCCAAGGGCGCGCGGCATCCAGGAGAGGATTGACGCTCTCAAAGAATAACCCACCAACCCACCTCATCATGCGATCCTTTCCATTCCTTCTGACGACCATCCTGGCCGTGAGCATGGGTATGCCCTCGACGGTCCATGCCCGTCAGTTGTCCCCGGTCGAAGCTGTCGAACAGATGGCCGCCTCCATCGACAGCCGCGTCGTGGAGTGGCGCCGGGATATCCATGCCAATCCGGAGCTTTCCAACCGTGAGTTCAGGACGGCCGCCCTCATTGCCGAGCACCTGGAGTCGCTCGGCATGGAAGTCCACACGGAGGTGGCCCACACCGGTGTCATCGGCTACTTGAGGGGAGCGTTCGAAGGCCCGACCGTGGCGCTGCGCGCCGATATGGATGCGTTGCCGGTCAAGGAGCGCGTGGACCTGCCGTTCAAGTCCGAAGTCACCAGCCTGTACCGTGGCGAGGAGGTCCCCGTCATGCACGCCTGCGGGCACGACACGCACGTGGCCATGCTCATGGGCGCCGCCGAGGTGCTGGCCGGTATGCGCGGCGAGCTGCGCGGCACCATCAAGTTCATTTTCCAGCCAGCTGAGGAGGGCCCGCCTCCGGGAGAGGAAGGTGGTGCGGAGCTCATGGTGAAGGAAGGTGTGATGGATGACGTAGACGCTGCGTTCGGCATCCACATTGCAGCCGGCACCTACGTGGGAAACATTGAATACCGTCCTCGCGGGATGATGGCGGCCGTCGATGACTTCCGGATTACCATCAAAGGCAAACAGGCCCACGGATCGGCGCCATGGTTGGGCGTGGACCCCGTCGTAACAGGGGCGCAGGTCATCAACAACCTGCAGACCATCGTGAGCCGCAACCTGGCGCTCACAAAAGCGGCCGCCGTCGTGACGGTGGGCGCCATCCACGGCGGCGTGCGATCGAACATCATTCCGGAAGAACTCGAAATGCTGGGTACCATCCGGACCTTCGATGATGGCATGCGCGATACGCTGCACCGCCGGTTCCGGGAAATCGTGGAGCATACCGCGGCGTCGAACGGAGCGACCGCAGTCATTGAGCTGCCGTACTCGGCGCACTACCCCGTCACGTACAACGATCCGGAATTGACAGCTCAGATGCTTCCCACCCTCCACGACGTCGCGGGGGCCGACAACGTCCACGAAATCGAGGCCATTACGGGAGCCGAGGATTTCTCGTTCTTCGCCCGCGAGGTCCCGGGATTGTACGTGTTTGTCGGCGGCAAACCGTTGGACGTTCCGGCAGACGTTTCGGTGTCTCACCACACACCCGACTTCTACATCGACGAGTCCGGCATGAAAACCGGTACCCGGACCTACATCCGCCTTGCCCTCGATTACCTGGCCACGGCCGCAACCCGATGACCCCCATGCGACACCTTCCACTCCTCTTGTTGGCCGGCATCCTGACCGCCTGTGCCCCGCCTGCCGAACCCGCCGGTGCATCGACCGAATGGGAGCTGGAATACATTGCAGGTGCGAATGCTGCGCTCAATCTTCCCTTCTCGGATGCCGTCCGGGTGGGCAATCTGCTGTACCTGTCCGGTCAGGTGGGCAACCCGCCGGGGGTGTTCGAGGTCGTAGAAGGGGGTACGATGGCCGAAGCGCGTCAGACCCTCACGAACATCAAGCGGGTCCTGGAGGAGAATGGGTCGTCCATGGACCACGTTGTGAAATGCACCCTGATGCTGGAGGACATGAGTGAATGGAGCGCCGTGAACGAAGTGTATGTGGAGTTTTTCCCGAACGACAAGCCGGCGCGGAGTGCGTTCGGGACCAGCGGACTCGCGTTGGGAGCGGCTGTGGAAATAGAGTGCATCGGCTACGTGCCGTGACCGGTGCGCGCCTTTGGACCGGGCTGCTGGGTGTCGTGCTCCTGACGGGCGCGCTCGGGTCCGACGCGAGTGCCCAGATTCGGACCGAACAGGTTACCCTTTTGGCGGCCGATTCCGTATCGGTTTTTGCGACCCTGCATGAACCCGCTGCGGCCGGACAGCACCCGCTCATTCTGCTGTTCCACCAGGGCGGCGGCAGTGGAGAGGCCGAATATGCGCCCATCTGGCCCCGTTTGGTGGATGCCGGATACGCGGTGCTGATCACCGATCAGCGGCGCGGCGGTGACCGCTTTGGCGAAGCGAACAGGACCGTGGATGCGTTGGGGCACAACGATACACCGTATTGTGACGTGTACCCGGACGTGGAGGCTGCGCTGGACTGGGCAATGTCCGCAGGTCGCTACAGTCAGATCATCGCGTGGGGGTCCAGCTACTCCGCCACGCTCGTGCTGCGACTCGCCGCTGAGCACCCGGACACCATTCACGGCGTGTTGTCGTTTTCTCCGGCTTCCGGGGGCCCCATGACGTGCTCCCCGGTGGACTACGCGGCGGAGATCACGGTCCCGGTAGCCCTGTTCCGACCCGAGCGGGAAGCTGCCATTGAGTCCGTGGCCGCTGATCTCGAGTCGTTTCGCGCTCAAGGACACACGGTGTTTGTCTCTGTACCTGGATCGCACGGCTCGTCCATGCTGGTAGAACGCCGCGTCGGTGCATCGACCGAGAACACGTGGGAGGTTGTCTGGGCGCATTTGAAGCGCATCCATTGACGACCGGCCGGGAAAGGTCGAACTTTCCGGGATGAATCATTCCTGTCCGCGCTCGCGGGTTGTCACCTGCCCCCTGCTTGTTGTCCTGGCCTTCGTGTTGACGCCGTCCCTGTCGCGGGCCCAAAACGGCACGGCCGGCATTGCCGATACCCCGTTCCGCAGTCAGCTCCCCATTCGCATTGAGCGGATCGAGGGCCCCATCTCGCTCGATGGAATGGTCAATGAACCGGCGTGGGACGGGCTAACACCGCTTCCGTGGCATGTGTATGACCCATCGTATGGCGCTCCGAGCTCCCAGCAAACGGAATTCCGGATCGGATTCGACGATGACTTCCTGTATTTCTCGTGCCGATGCTTCGACACCGAGCCCGACAAGGTGCAGGCCACGTCATACAAGCGCGACACGTGGGACGCGACGTTCGATCAGGTCGCCCTCATCCTGGACACGTTCAACGACAACGAGAATTCGGTGATGTTCATCCTGTCGGCCAGCGGCGCCCGGACGGACCTGGCCGTGCTGTCCGATGCCCAGGGTGACAACCCGTTCAATATGTCCTGGAATACGTTCTGGGACGGTGAAACGGTCATTGACGAATCAGGATGGCAGGCCGAGGTACGGATTCCATTGACGAGTCTACGGTTCAACACGGTTGACGACGCTACCATGATGGGCGTTTCGGTGTACCGCTACATACCGCGGGCCACCGAGATGCACGTGTATCCGGAACGGCATAGGGACTGGGGATTCTTTTCATTTTTCAAGCCTTCAATCGCGCAGGATGCTGTTTTTAGCGGCATCCAGTCGCGGAAGGCGCTCTACATCACGCCATATGCCATTGGGGGCGTGACCCAATCCCACGAATTGAATGGTCCGGGTACCGCCTACGACCGTATCGACGATCCGTCTTACGATGTGGGCGTGGACCTTAAATACGGTATTACGAACAACCTGACGGTCGACCTGACGGTGAATACCGACTTTGCCCAGGTCGAAGCCGACGACGCGCAGGTGAACCTGACCCGGTTCTCGCTCTTCTTTCCCGAGCAACGGCTGTTCTTCCAGGAGCGGAACGCCAACTTCGAGTTCAACATGGGCGATTCCAACCGGTTGTTCTACAGCCGGCGTATCGGGATCGATGACGGCGACATGATTCCGCTCTTGGGCGGGGCGCGCATTGTGGGCCGCATAGGCCGCTGGGACCTGGGCGCGCTGTCCATGCAATCGGCCCGGCACCAGGGGACGCCCACAGAGAATTTCGGCGTGTTGCGCCTGCGCCGGCAGGTGCTGAACCCGAACTCCTATGCCGGTGGCATTCTGACGACGCGCATGGACCGGGACGGCGGGCAGAACGTGGGACTCGGAGTCGATGGTATTTTCCGGCTCGGCGGTGACGAGTACCTGACGCTGAACGCCGCTCACACGTTCGATGAGGAAACTGACACCGGGTTCGACGCAACGCGCATCCGGATGTACCTGCGGAGCGAACGCGAAACAGGGTTTTCGCACGGTCTGGACATCCATCGGGCAGGCATTGACTACCGACCGGACCTGGGCTTCGAATTGCGGGAAAACTATACCCAGATTTCCACTCGCCTGGGCTACTACGGCGTGTCCGGGGACGGGGCACGGTTCAAGCAGTGGCAGGTCCGGGGGTGGAGCGACTGGTACGGCCGCAATGCAGACCGGTCCACTGAAACGCTCGAAGTCAACGCCTTTGGCCGCCTCCAGACGTGGGCCGAGAACGATTACCAACTGACGCTCACCACCACGTACGACGATCTGCGCGAGGACTTCGAGTTGTCGGACAACGCGGTGATTCCGGTCGGGGCGTACACGTTTCTTTCGGGCAAGCTCTGGTGGGAAACCCCTTCCTACCGCCTTCTGCGCACGTCAACAACCGTCACGGCCGGCCAATTCTACGATGGCAGTCGGATGGGGATATCCACAAATCCACGATGGGCGCTATCACCGGTCGTCACCCTTTCTGGCACGTATTCGTTCGACCGTGTCGACTTTCCGGATCGTGACCAGGCATTCACGGCGCACCTGGCCCGTCTGAAAGCGCAATTCACGTTCAACCGCGCATGGACCTTTTCAACATACGTCCAGATGACGACGGCATCCGATGCTGCTGTGGCCAACGTCCGGCTGCGGTACAACCCCCGCGAGGGCCAGGATTTCTACCTCGTCTACAATGAGGGGTACAACACGGACCGGTTCGACAGCCGCCCCGCCCTGCCATGGTCAGAAACGCGCACGTTGCTGCTGAAATATTCCCATACGCTGGTCCGCTGACGGTGAAAGTTGAATTCCCGCGCCGAGCGAAGTAAATAGGGCGTGCATCCACCCACTCTGCTGCACCCACTCGTGACGCCCATGACCATCAGCGCCCGGCTCTCCATCATGATGTTCCTCCAGTTTTTTATCTGGGGGGCATGGTATGTCACCGTCGGTAACTACATGACCGCCATGGGTATGGCGGATCTGACGCACTGGCCCTACACGGTGAACCCCGTTGCGGCCATCGTGTCGCCGTTCTTCCTGGGCCTGATCGCCGACCGGTATTTCGCCACCGAAAAGGTGCTCGGCGTGCTGCACATCCTGGGCGGCATCATCATGTTCGCCACCCCCATGACCACCGGCAACTCAACGGTGTTCATCGTCATGTTGCTGGCCTACAACCTGTGCTACATGCCCACGCTGGGCCTCACAAACACGCTGGCCTTCCACAACATTACCGATCAGGAGAAGCAGTTTCCGCTCATCCGGGTATTTGGCACCATTGGTTGGATCGTGGCCGGACTGTTCATTTCGTTCGGATTGGTCTACCTGGCACCCGAGGGTGTGAAGCCCGATGTGACAGCGCTGCCGCTGTACACTACAGCGGTCGCATCCATCCTGCTCGGCATGTACAGTTTCTCGCTTCCGCACACGCCGCCACAAGGCGCGGGTCAACCGGTATCCATCCGGACCATCCTCGGGGTCGATGCCTTCCACACGCTCAAGAGCAAGCCGTTCTTCGTCTTCCTGGCCAGCTCCTTCCTGCTCAGCATTCCGCTGGCGGCGTACTACAACTTCGCTCCCATCTTCGTGAATGCGAGTGGAGTGGAGAACGTAGCCGCCACCATGAGTCTCGGCCAGGCTTCTGAAGTACTGTTCATGTTGCTCATGCCGCTCTTCTTCCGCCGTCTGGGCGTGAAGTGGATGCTCATCGTGGGGATGGCAGCCTGGGTGGTCCGGTATGGACTGTTCGCCTGGGCCGCTCCTGACGGCATTTTCTGGATGATTGCGCTCGGCATCCTGTTGCACGGCATCTGCTATGACTTCTTCTTCGTCACCGGCCAAATCTATGTCGACAAGAAGTCCACGCCGGCCATTCGCGGTCAGGCGCAGGGCATGCTGGTGCTGGTGACCTACGGCCTCGGTATGTTCATTGGTGCGCAGGTGGCCGGTAACATCTTCAATTCGTACCTGGACGGAGCGACGGCGCTCGGTCCTGAGGCCTGGGCCTCGTTCTGGTGGATACCGGCAGGCATTGCGGCGGCCATCATGCTCTTCTTCGCACTCTTCTTCAACGACAAGGTGGACACCTCGGAGGTGTCGGTATGATGGACAGACGCACATTCATGAAGCAATCGGCCGGGGCCGTCATCGGGGCCAGCATCCTTCCCCTCGGTTGCGGTGGCGCGGAAACGGGCGCAGCAGGGACCGCAGCCAGCGCTTCTTCCAGCACGGCTGCCGGCTCGGCGCCGCTTTTCCGGATTTCGCTGGCAGAATGGTCGCTTCACAAGGCGTTGTACGCCAATGAGATGACCAACCTGGACTTTCCTCGCGTAGCCAAGGCCGATTACGGGATTGACGCGGTCGAGTACGTGAACGGCTTTTTCAAGGACAAGGCCCGTGACCGCGCCTACCTGGGAGAACTCAAAACCATCTGCGAAGGTGAGGGCGTCACAAGTGTCCTCATCATGTGCGATGGCGAGGGCCGCTTGGGCGACCCCGACGAAGCTGCCCGGACGACGGCCGTCGAGAATCATTACCGCTGGATCGATGCCGCCAAATTCCTGGGGTGCCATTCCATCCGCGTGAACGCTGCCAGTGAAGGCGACTGGGATACCCAGATGTCGCTGGCCGCCGATGGCCTGCGTCGTCTCGCAGAAAAGGGTGCCGAGCAGCAGATTGGTGTCATTGTCGAGAACCACGGCGGCCTGTCATCGAACGGCGCCTGGCTCTCGGGCGTCATGGAGCAGGTTGACCACCCCAACTGCGGCACGCTCCCCGATTTCGGCAACTTCCGCATCGCGGACGGTGAGTGGTACGACATCTACCAGGGAATCGAAGAACTCATGCCCTACGCCAAGGCCGTGTCGGCCAAGAGCCATAACTTCGATGACGACGGCAACGAACGCGACAAGGACTACACGCGCATCATGCGCATTGTCCTGGACGCCGGGTATCGCGGTTTCGTAGGCGTTGAGTACGAAGGCACCGAGCGCCCCGAGCCCGAAGGCATTCGACTGACCAAGGCGCTGCTGGAACGCGTCCGCACCGAAATCACACCCGAATACACGTAAAGAAATGCGCATCATCACCCTTTTTGCCCTCCTTTTCTTTGTAGCCGCATGCGCGGAATCCGATGAATCGGGCCACGACATGGATAACATGACATCTGACACCACCGACGCTTCCGATTGGACCGTTCTCTTCGACGGCACCTCCATGGATGCCTTCCGTGGATACCAGCAGGAATCCATGCCCGCCGGCTGGATGATTTCCGAGGATGGCGCCATGGTGGCCCACGAGCCCGGTGCCGGGAATGACGTCGTCACCAAGGACTCGTTTACCAGTTTCGAGCTCGAATTCGAGTGGTTGGTACCCGAAGAGGGCAACAGCGGCATCATGTTCCACGTCACCGAGGACAATGACTACCCCTGGATGTCCGGACCCGAATACCAGGTATTGGACGACATGTATCACTCGCAGGGCGAGCCGAACAAAAACAGCGCCGGGTCGAACTACGATGTGCATGTCCCGATGGTGCGCGCCAACAAGCCGGCCGGCGAGTGGAATCAGGCTCGACTCGTCGTCGATGGCAACCACGTTGAGCATTGGCTGAACGGCCAGAAGGTCGTCGAGTACGAACTGCACTCAGACGAATGGAAGGCAGCCCGTGACGCCAGCAAGTGGGCACAGTGGTCCGATACCTACGGCATGGCCGATTCGGGTCATATCGCCATCCAGGGCGACCACACCTCGGTTTCGTACCGGAACATGCGCATCCGCACGCTCTGACATGCCCGAACCTGGCGACTCCATTGTGCTGGACCATGTCCGCGGTGTCCACCGCGGGACACGGACCGTGCTGGATGAAGCGGTTGAATACATAGGCACCGGGCACAATGCCACCGTGCACTTCCCGTCCCTGCGCGCCCCGCGGGTACGCGAATTTCACGGCACCCTTACGCGTCAGGGGAACGATTACCTGTTCGCCGTGGAGCCCACCGCGCCGGTTCGCGTGAACGGCCGACCCTTCACGGGCGGACTGCTGTCCGATGGCGACCTGGTGGAACTGGGCGATGGCGGGCCCATGATGCGCTACCGGCACGTCCCGGTGGACCGCAAGGCCGCCTTCAAGTCGCTCAATGAAACGCTGAGCGACGCCGTGGACAGCGCACGGATCCGATCGGCCAACCCGGTCGGGATGATGGCCCGGGTCGCCACGGAATTGCCCGTCGAAATGATTGCGCGTACCGCGCCGGGAACGCGTATTGTATCGATCGTTCTGCTCATCGCACTCGTGACTGCCATGGGCTGGGTTGGCCTGCGGACCATGCGCATTGAGCAGGCGCTGTCGGAGCAGTCTGCGGAAATGGCCGATGCACTGGGTCTTTTCCGGACAGAGAGCGCCCTGAGCCTCGATGAACTACGCAGTCTGCGGGCCGAACTGCAGTCCACGAACGACCGGGTGCAGAATGCATCGACAGGAGCCATTCTGGAGCGCATTGCCCCATCCATCGTGTTCGTCCAGGGGGCGTTCGGCTTCCGCGACCGGGCCGGCAGGCCGCTCAGGATGGCCGTTGACTCCCAGGGACGCATCATGCGGGATCCGACCGGTCAGCCGTTCGTGTCCGCGACAGCCTCGGGACCGGTCTTCACCCAGCAATACACCGGCACCGCGTTCGTGGTATCGGAGGATGGCCTGCTGGTCACGAACCGGCACGTTGCGCTCCCGTGGGAATTCGATCAGGCCGCGCTGCGGGCCATGGAATCAGGCTTGACACCGTACATGCACCGACTCATCGGGTATGTTGCGGGGCGGGCGGACGCGTTCGACGTAGCGCTCGTGGGCGCTTCCGATGAGGCGGATGTGGCGGTGCTATCGAGCGACGTCGACACGCAGGCCGCCCGCCCCATTCCGTTTGCGGACACACCACCCGTGCTCGGGGACCGGGTACTGGTCCTCGGGTATCCGACCGGAATCCGGGCCCTGTTGGCGCGGACCGATCCAGCCTTCGTGACTGAATTGTTCGAACGCAGCCCGCAACCCGACTTTTGGCAAATGGCGGCTGAACTCGCCGGGGCCGGGCATATTGCACCCCTGGTGTCCGAGGGTATCGTGGGGCAAATCACTTCCAGCGCGGTCGTGTACGACGCCGCTACAACGCATGGCGGCAGCGGTGGGCCGGTGGTGAATGCAGACGGCAAGCTTATCGCCGTGAACGCCGCCATCGTGCCCGAATTCGGAGGCGCCAATATGGGCGTCCCCGTCGACCGGGTCCGGGCGCTGGTCACCCTGTATTAGGGCTGCGTCACGTGACGGAATACGCTGGTCCGGCCCTGGCCGTCGAAAGCGACTACGTCGTAGTCCTGATAGTTTGCCGGTGATCCCTGCTCCATTCCCGGCGAACCGATTGGCATACCGGGGACTGCCAAACCAAGCACAGCGGGACGTTCAGCAAGCAACCTGGTCACATCCTCGGCAGGCACATGGCCTTCAATCACGTAACCTCCAATCTTTGCCGTGTGGCAGGATGAGACATTGGCCGTGACACCCGCCTGGCTTTTCACGGCATTCATTTCATCGGTGTCATGGACTTCCACATCGAATCCGGCTGCAGTCATGTGGTCAACCCAGCTGGTACAACACCCGCACGAAGGCGACTTGTACACGACCAGGGTGCTGGCAGAGGCTTCGTCGGTCCCGGAGGCCCCGGTGGCCGACGTGTCGGCGTTACCGAACAGAACGAATACGGCCACGGCAAGCAGCACGAGGCTGGCGAGGGCAATAATGGGCTTTTTCATCAACAGTACAGGGTTTGTCCGGACGGGATTTGTCTCTCGGGAGGGTGGTTACTCACGACCCGGCGACGGGTTCACGCATCGAATTGACAAAACCGGCTTGCCCGGGAACGCAAAAACCGGGATGTTGTGACCCTCAACCACTATCCGAACCCACCATGACAATCCGCCCCTTCGCCCAGGCGCTTGCTGTTGCCACCTTGTTCGTGTTCATGACGGGCTGTGCACCGTCCTCGGAAGAAGCTCCGGCTGCCACGACCATCCACGCCCCTGCCTGGGACGTTCAGTACGAGGACAGCACCGCACTGTTCATAGGCATGCACACCGTCGATGCCAACACCGTCTGGGTATCCGGGAACGGCGGCCGCGTGGGCCGCACCATCGATGGCGGCACCACGTGGGAGGTCAACGTCGTTCCGGATGCCGATTCGCTGCAATTCCGCGATGTCCACGGGTTGTCTGCCGACGTCGCGTACGCCCTTACCATCGGTAACGGAACGGACTCGCGCATTTACAAGACGGTCGATGGCGGCGCCACGTGGGATATCTCCTTCCAGAACACCGATCCAAACAATTTCTTCGACTGTTTGTCCTTCTGGGACAACGCCCGGGGGTTTGCCTTCAGCGACAGCCACGAGGGCGAATTCACGCTCATGCGGACCATGGATGGTGGCGCGTCGTGGGAGCGTATTGATCCTGCCGTGGTTCCGGACGCACGTCCCGGAGAGGGCGCCTTTGCGTCCAGCGGAACGTGTGTGGTCACCCGACCCGGCGGGCTCGGATGGTTCGTGACCGGCGCATCGGGTGTGGATACCCGTGTCATCCGCACCTCCGATTACGGTACCACGTGGGCAGAGTCCGTGACCCCCCTGGAAAGTGGCTCTTCGACCGCTGGAATCTTCTCTCTTGCCATGCTGAATGACGCTTACGGTGCCATTTTCGGTGGGGACTTCGGTCAACCCGATTCCGTATTTGCCAACGTGGCCGTCACCCGGGATGGCGGTGCCACGTGGGCCATGACAGGGCCAAGCAACCTGGGTGGGTCCATATTCGGGGGTGCGGCCATCCCCGGCGCTGCCACGGAATCGTACGTGGCTGTCGCACCGACGGGATCAGATCTTTCCGTTGATGGCGGGCAGACATGGAACCGTATCGATTCTGTCAGTTACTGGACCGTCGCTTTCCACAGTCCTGACGCCGGCTGGGCCGCCGGTCCCGGTCGCATCAGCCGGTTCATGAATGGTCACGAATGAGTGTCTCGCTTCGTCCCCTTTTTGAGGACCTCTCGTTTGCACCGGTCCTGAAACGGATCGGTGTCCTGGCCGAGGAGGCCGGTATTGAAGCCTATGCCATTGGCGGGCTGGTACGGGACGTGCTTCTGGACCGGTCCACTACCGACATCGACTTCGTCACGGTGGGTCATGACTCCGGCATCCACCTCGCTGAACGTGTTGCGCAGGCGCTGGGTGGCATGACGACGCATGTCTACAAGAATTTCGGCACGGCCGCCATCCGCATTCCCGGGGCCCGATGGGCGCCCGATGACGCCGATGCCGAGCCGCTGGTGCTGGAATTCGTGGCTGCGCGGCGCGAATCGTATGAGCGGCACAGTCGCAAGCCGGACGTGGAGCCTGGTACGCTTGAAGACGACCTGCACCGGCGGGATTTCACGGTCAATGCGCTGGCCATCCATCTGTCCCCCGACCGATTCGGAGAACTGCTGGACCCGTTCGGAGGCGCCGCCGATCTGAATGCCGGCCTGCTCCGCACCCCCCTCGATCCCGTCCAGACGTTTGACGACGATCCGCTTCGCATTGTCCGCGCAGCGCGTTTCGCAGCCCAGCTCGGGTTTTCGGTGCACGACGACACGCGCGCCGGTATGCGTGAGGTCGCGGACCGGATTGATATCGTGAGCCCAGAGCGGATTGCCGACGAGCTGCTGAAAATCATGCGCTCACCCGTCCCGTCGGTCGGGTTCAAACTCTTGTATGAGTGCGGCGCGCTGAACCGTTTTTTTCCTGATCTTGTTGCGCTGCAAGGTGTTGAAGCGGTAGATGGGGTACGCCACAAGGACAATTTCTTCCACACGCTGCAGGTTGTGGACAATCTTGTGGAGGCCACATCGGACCGTTCGGCAGAGGATACCGAGTGGCTGCGCTGGGCGGCATTGCTGCATGACATCGGAAAACCAGCCACGAAACGATTCACACCCGGCCTCGGATGGAGCTTCCATTCCCACGAGGAGCGCGGCGCGCGCATGGTACCGAAGCTGTTCAAGCGGCTGCGGCTCCCGACCGACGAGCGTATGAAGTACGTCCAGAAGTTGGTGCGACTCCATCACCGGCCGGTCGCCCTGGTCGATGACCACGTCACCGATTCGGCCGTGCGGCGCCTGTTGTTCGACGCCGGTGAGGAAATCGATGACCTGATGGCGCTTGTGCGCGCGGACATCACATCCAAGAACCCGAAACGCGTACGGCGCTACCTACGGGCATTCGATTCGGTGGAGGAAAAATTCCGCGAGGTCGAAGAAAAAGACCACCTCAGGAATTTCCAGCCACCCATCGACGGTCTCGAAATCATGGAAACCCTCGGACTGGCTCCCGGACGCGCCGTGGGCGACATAAAGAGTGCCATCCGGGAGGCCATCCTGGACGGCGTCATCCCCAACGAGTACGACGCCGCGCGTGCCTACATGATGGACATCAAGGACGATGTCCTGAATCCGTGATCATTCCGTGCGTCCATGCCCAGGCCACGGCCTCGGCGCGGGTCCGGAGGCCGAGCTTTTCATAGATGTGGGATACGTGGTTCTTGACCGTACCCTCTGAAATGAACAGCATTTCAGAGATTTCGGGGTTGGTATGCCCCTTCCCGACCAGGCCCAACACTTCTGTTTCCCTGGGACTCAGATCGGCACTCTGCCGCTCGAGCGATGCCCGGCGGCGGCGAACCATTTTCTCGGCAATGCGGGACGAAATCCATCCTTCCTCGCCCGATGCCACCCCCCGCACGGCATCGACAATCATGTCCGGCGCTTCATCTTTCGTCAAATAACCGACTGCGCCGGCATCCAGAAGACCGAAAATGTATTCCTCGTCGTCGTATGCGCTCAATGCGATGACGCGCGTCCGTACGCCTCGCGACGCCATGTCGCGCGCCGCTTCCAGACCGTTCATGACGGGCATTTCCATGTCCAGCAACAGGATATCGGGGTGCTCCTGGTCAACCAGCTCCAGCGCTTCCTGGCCGTTCCCTGCCTCGGCTACCACGCGGATGTCACCCGCGGCCTCCAGCATGCCCCGGATGCCGCTTCGCACAACGGGGTGGTCGTCGGCCAGGACAACCGTTATACTGGTCTTGTCTTTGTGATCAACCATGTCGTCAAGCCTCCAGCAAATCAGGGATGGAAACGAATACCCGGGTGCCCTGTCCTGGTTTGGACGCGACCTCCAGGGTGCCCCCGAGGGCGCGCACCCTTTCCGAAAGCCCCAGCAATCCGTAGTGGTTCAGGCGACCCAGGTCCAGCCAGGAACCAGGAACCTCGAAACCCCGGCCGTCATCTTCAATGCACAACGTGACACCCCTGCCCTCCAGGCTCAGTGTTACGTCAACGCGCTTCGCGCGGGCATGCTTGATGACGTTGCTCACGGACTCCTGCACCATCCGGAACAGCGCCAGACGCGCTTCCTCCGGAATGCGCTGACCATCCGCATCCAGATCCAAACCCACCTTCAGCTCCGGAATGCGTTCGGCGACGTCATCCATGTAGGCCCGGATGGCGCGCTCCAGACCGAAGGGTGCCAGCACGGATGGGCGAAGCTCCCCGCAAATCTGGCGCAGCTTGGTGATAACCTGCTGGATGTCGGCGCTTGTCCCTGCATTGCCGTTCGTGAGATTGTATCGGACGCCGTACAGATCCTGCATGGCTCCGTCGTGCAGCTCCTGTGCCAAACGCAACCGTTCCGTTTCGCGGCTCTGCATGAGTCGCCGGTGGATTTCCTCCTGCTCCCGCTCCCGCTGCTGCATGACGCGTACGCGGCGGCGATGCACGCCTTCACCTGCAGCCACCAACACGCCCAGAACGACCAGGAAGACGAAGGCACGGAACCACAACGTGTTCCAGAAGGGAGGGATGACATGGATGTCCAGACGCCGTACCGACCCGGACCATGATCCCCCGGGAATGCTGGCCTCGACCTCCAGTGTGTACCGTCCCGCACCCAGCTCTGTCAACAGGATGGACCGGCGGTCGGCCGGCAGTTCGGACCACGAGGAGGCCCTCCCGGCCAGGCGCCATCGGAACCGGACATGTCTGGGATTCCGCAAGTCGTTGGAGGCGAAGGAAATGGCAAGACTTCCGTCCTCAGGATGGATCTCCATGGCGTCCAGGTTGCCGAGCGATGTCACCGGCAGGACGTCCCGGCCTGTCGACACCCCCGTCAGAACGGTGGCCATCTCGACCGGTCGGCTGATGGCGTCGGGATGAAAACGGGTGACCCCGCTGATTCCCCCGAAGAGCAACGTCCCGTCGACCGTCTGGAACACCGCGCCCTGGTTGAACTCATTGTTCTGCAGGCCATCGGTAATGTCGAACGTCCGGAATGCGCCCGTAGACATATCCATGGAGGCCAGGCCGCGGTTGGTGGACATCCACAACCGGCCATCCACGCCTTCCAGCACCGCATAGACGGTGCTGTTGGGCAGGCCGTCGTCCGTACCGAAAACCCTCTTCAGGCCCTCCTCGGGGTGGATCCGGTTCAGCCCGTCGGCCGTGCCCACCCACATGGTCCCATCGGAGCTTTCGGCAATGGATGCCACAATGTTATTCGACAGCGTTCCTGCATCCTCCGTGAACCGCTCGAATCCCGATGCGCCGGCATCGCGGCGGTTCAGGCCACCCCCCAGCGTACCTACCCACAGCGTTCCTGTGGAAGAGACCATCACGTCGATGATCCGGTTGTTCGACAGTCCGTCCTCCGATGCCCGCGTGATTTCGACCTGTCCATCCGACGGACGCAAGCGGTTCAGCCCGGACCAGGTACCGATCCAGATGTCGTCGTCGTGTTCACCGACTGTTGTCACGAATGCGCGGTTGTCCGACAGCCCATTGGCAACATTCCATCGCCCGGGGCTGCTGCCCAGTCTCGCCACACCGCCTCCGGATGCGACCCAGACATCCCCATCCGCGTCAACATCCAGACCCATCACCCGGTCGTGCGGGACATCGCGGCCACCTTCCAGTACGCGCCGGCGTCCGGTCATGACGTCCTCCACAATCACGCCACCGCCATCGGTCCCCATCCAGACCTCATTGCCGGTCCCGGCAACTCCCATGACCGATACCGTGCTCTGCAGCAAATCGAACGAGCGGGTCCGGGCGAGCCCGCCGCCCGTGGTTCCAAGCCACAAGAGGCCATTTACGTCGCGATACAGCTTGTTCACCGTGGGCGAGGGCAGGCCATGACTCGACCCGTCAGCCTCCAGTCGTCTCACGAACCGGTACGCGGCGTCATCTATCCGAAGCAGTCCTGCCCCATCGGTCCCGGCCCATAACCGCCCGGTGTCATCCCGGACCGTCGAATTGATGCGACCTGTCTGCGGGGGCCAGTCCGATGGCGGGGCCACATGACCCAGCACCGTCCCGTCGGGCGACACATGGAAGACGCCGGCGCCTGCCGTGCCTGCCCACACCGAGAGGTCATCGTCCAGGTCGAGCGAAAGGACGATGGTCGCGGGCGATGGGCCGAGCGGTACAGGCGTGAAGATGCCGGTTTCCGGATCAAGAATGGCCAGCCCGGCCCCATCGGTGGCGGCCCAGACCGATCCGTCCGGATGGGCCACGACGGATAGCACCCGCATGGTCGGGAGGGTTCCGGGCACCTCCGGATCCGGCGTGTACACGATGACACTGTCGGTTTCGGGCGCATACGCAGCCAGGCCGCCGTATGTGGCCAACCACAACCGGCCGTCTGCTGCAACCGAAATGTCGGAGATGATATCGTGGGGCAGCGGGTGGTCCCCACCGCCGCGAATGGCGCGGAAGGTCCCCGTTTCGGCTTCGAGACGGTTCAGCCCCGCGCCCTGGGTGCCTACCCACAACACGCCGTCGGCACCCATCTCCAGCGCCGCTATCCAGTCACCGGAAAGGGACGTGGAATCGGCCTGATTATGCTCGAACACCTCGAATCCGTACCCATCGTACCGGTTCAGGCCATCCTGTGTGCCGACCCACAGGAATCCCTCCCCATCCCGGACCATATCATAGACGGCGCTCTGCGACAGGCCCTCCTCGACAGACAGGTGGTCAAAGGTGAGTTGACGTGCGTGCGCCACATCGATGCGGGCGGACGACACGGCCATCAGGAGAAGCAAACAAACCAGCCCCCTGTGCATCCCGGGAGCGTGACGCCCCGTACATGTCCGCACATCAACAGCCTTCCTGATTGCCATGGCCAACTTGCTCCGCGTACTCCTGTCTATAATTATCCCACCTCTGGGTGTGTTCTTCAAGGTAGGATTCGGAAAGCACTTCTGGATCAATGTCCTGCTGACCATGCTGGGCTACGTTCCAGGGCTTGTGCATGCTATCTGGATCCTCGCCAGCTACAGGGACTGACCGTTGCGTTCAGACCATAAAAAAGGCGGAGGCCCTCACGGACCTCCGCCTTTCGCATACTGCTGAGTCTGGCTGGCTATTCTTCTTCGTCCGATTCGACAAAGGGACGCACATCCCAGGAGAGCATCTGTTCGATGTCAGCAAAGTCTTCCTCGCCATCAGCGTCGACGAAGGCGTAATCGCCATTCTTCTCGGCCATGATGGGAGAGTTCTTTTTCCACTGCTGTCCATCCATGTCCGTGAACTCTTCCGGATACGGGTTGTGGATGCGATACGACGGGTGATAGGACTTGTAGGTCTTCTCTGCCTCGTACAGCGCCGCACGACGTGCGCCCGGCTTGGACACACTGTTTCCCGTGACCTTGAAAGGCGTGATGGTAATGGAAGCCGAATAGTATCCGTCCTCGGGATCCGAGTACTCCGGACGCATGACTTTGAAGTCTCCCGGGTGCGGATATGCGCTCCGTTCGTTGTAATCCATGCTGGTACGTAGCTGGGGTGCAATTTTCTGTAGCGGGGATATACGATGCGAACCCGTGCCGGGATCCTGCATCTGTCGGATGAAGACATAATCCGTTATTGGGCCATGAATCGGCCGGTTATCGGGTGTCTTGGACAGGCGTGTGTGGATAACCTGTTGGACCCTGTGCAAAGATCTGGTACAATAACGGCCTTCACGAATCCTTGACAGCGTTTCCGGGGCTTTCCGGAGGGGTTCAATCGGGGCACCTGCCGGCCCCGGGGGCTTCCCGATCCTTTCGCGGGATGTGGACAATTTTCCCTTGCATAACGGGCGCCCCACTGGTTAATTATGTGCCGTACCCACCGCCGCATTTTCTGTTACGGTTTATGACTCCCCGTCATAGACCGTTATTTTTCAGAGGCTGCGATGGCCACGCACCCAGGGCCCCGGAATGCCCCATCAGAGACTTCCCGGTCTCCCCCCACCCGCACTCCGGTCCCTCGTGACGTACGCACAGCCCACAGGCCATCCCCGGACGGCCGAACACCTACGATTTTCAAACGCCAGTTGCCATGCCTGATGCCGCCAAGACACGTGTCTTCGATCCACAAAACGGCCTCGTCATCGATCGCGTCTTTTCCACCGAAGGAGCCCATCCGTTCGACTCAGTGGAATGGGATACGCGCGATGCCGTAATCAAGAATCACACCGGAAACGCCATCTTTGAACAGAAGGATGTCGAGTTTCCGGTCACGTGGAGCCAGCTCGCGACCAATGTCGTCGCCAGCAAGTATTTCTACGGGGATATCTCGAAGAACGGCCAGGATCCTTCGAAAGGCGGTCGCGAACACTCTCTCCGCCAGCTCATCCACCGCGTTACACGGACCATCGCGGACTGGGGAACGGAACAGAACTACTTCGCCACGAAGGAAGATGGCGAGCGGTTCTACGAGGAGCTTACGTGGCTGTGCGTGAATCAGTATGGTGCGTTCAACAGCCCTGTCTGGTTCAATGTCGGCTTGCACCACCAGTACGGTGTAAAGGACAGTGGCGGAAAAACCATTTCCGGATGGGATGAGAAGGCGCAGGATGTACTGCCCGTCGACCCGTACGTCCGGCCGCAGGCATCGGCCTGCTTCATCATCTCGGTCGAGGATTCGATCGATGACATCTGGCAGCTCATGGGCGAAAGTGCCCGTCTGTTCAAGTTCGGATCGGGCGTGGGCGCCGATTGGTCCAAACTGCGTTCGTCCCGCGAGCGTTTGTCCGGCGGTGGCACACCATCCGGCCCTGTTTCCTTCATGAAGGTCCAGGATGCCACGGGTGGTACCATCAAATCGGGGGGCAAGACCCGCCGCGCGGCCATCATGCAGACCCTGAAGGTATGGCACCCGGACATCCTGGAGTTCGTCGAGGCCAAGCAGGAAGAAGAGAAGAAGGCGTGGGCGCTCATCGAGGAAGGATATGATGGATCGTTCAACGGCCCCGCCTACGGCAGCGTGGCGTTCCAGAATGTGAACCAGTCCGTCCGTGTGACCGACGAATTCATGGACGCCGCCGACAAGAACACGACGTACGGCCTCCGCTCGGTCAAGTCCGGGGAAGTCCTGGAACAGGCCGACGCCGCTGCGGTGCTGGAGAAGATTTCCGAGGGCACGCATGTATGCGGTGACCCCGGCATGCAGTACGAAGACACCATCCAGCGCTGGCACACGTGCAAGACGACCGGACCCATCAACAGCTCGAATCCGTGCTCGGAGTACATGTTCTTGGACAACTCCGCGTGCAATCTGGCCAGCCTGAACCTGCGCAAGTACCAGAATGAAGATGGCTCGTTCGACGTCGAGCGCTTCCGTGCGGCATCACGCGTGTTCATCACAGCCATGGACATTCTGGTCGACAACGCCGGCTACCCATCCGCAGACGTGGCCCGCAATTCGCACCTGTTCCGTCCGCTTGGACTCGGATTTGCCAACGTCGGCGCCCTGCTCATGTCCATGGGCCTGCCTTACGATTCCGACCAGGGTCGTGCGGTTGCCGGTGCCATCATGGCCATCGAGCACTGCGAAGCCTATGCCCGCAGCGCTGAAATCGCAGCCAACCCGAAAATTGGCACATTCGCCGGCTACAAGAAGAACAAGAAGTCCTTCCTCAAGGTCATGCGCATGCACCGCGATGCGGTGAAGACCATCGACGCCAGCTGCCCTGAATACCTCGTTGCTGCCGCTCAGGAATCCGCCGACCGCATGGTCAGCCTCGGAGAAGAGCACGGCTACCGCAACGCGCAGGCCACAGTGCTGGCGCCGACCGGAACCATTGGCTTCATGATGGACTGTGATACCACGGGCATTGAGCCGGATATCGCTCTCGTCAAGTACAAGCTGCTCGCCGGAAAGGGCGATGGCATGCTGAAGATCGTCAACCGTACGGTCCCCGAAGCACTTGCACGTCTCGGCTACTCCGAGCGTGAAGTCGAGAAGATCCTCGAGTTCGTAGAGCAGAATGACACCATTGAAGGCGCACCGGCGCTCAAGGAAGAGCACCTGCCCGTTTTCGACTGTGCCTTCAAGCCGTTCAAGGGAACGCGGTCCATCCATCATATGGGCCACATCAAGATGATGGCCGCAACGCAGCCGTTCATCTCCGGCGCCATCTCGAAGACGGTCAACATGCCCGAGACCACGACGGTCGAGGAAATCGCAGACGCATACCTCCAGGGCTGGAAGCTTGGCCTCAAGGCCGTGGCCATTTACAGAGAGAACTCCAAGCGCAGCCAGCCGCTGTCGACGTCGGAGGGTGGCAACACGAAGAACAAAAAGGCGGCCTCGTCCGGAGACGGCATGGCCAGCGCCGAGCCGGAAATCCGGATCGTGGAGAAGGTGGTGGAACGCGTGGTGCATCGCGCCGAGCGGCACCGCCTGCCCGATGAGCGCCCGTCCATGACGCACAAATTCTCGATCGCCGGCCATGAGGGCTACCTGCACATCGGCATGTATCCCGACACGGGCATGCCCGGTGAGATCTTCATCACGATGGCAAAGGAAGGATCGACCATTTCCGGTCTGATGGATGCCTTCGCCACGTCGATTTCGATTGCGCTGCAGTACAACGTGCCGCTTGAGGATCTGTGCAACAAGTTCTCGCACATGCGCTTCGAGCCGAATGGCTTCACGAACAACCGGCAGATTCCGATCGCCAAGTCGATCATGGATTACATTTTCCGGTACCTCTCCCTCAAATTCCTCGGCCAGCCGAAGGAAGAGAAGGTGGTTCAGGATCCAGTGGCAGCGGAGCCTGCCGCAGACATTGAGCAGGCCGACATGTTCTCCGCTACGCCCACCCAGGAGGTGGATCCGCTGGTGGGCAACACGGTCGATCTGTTCCTGCAGCACACCAGCACCGACACCGCCACCGCCACCGCAGTTGCAACCGAAACCACGACAGGCACCTTCAACAACCAGGAAGATGCCCCGCCGTGCTCGAACTGCGGCAGCATCACGGTTCGCTCCGGCGCGTGCTATTCGTGCCCGAATTGTGGCAACACCAGTGGCTGCGGATAAAATGTCACATCTGTTGGGGTTCGGGTCTGCACGTACCTTCGGTTCATGAGGCCCCGAACCCCAACAGATGACTATATCGGGGAGACATGGTAGCCGCCGAGAGAGCGAAGGCAACGCAGAGATCGTCCGTTTGAGCCCGGAAGAACATAGAGGGCCATGGAGGTTCAGGTAGACCGAGGCGGCCAACGCAGCACGAAACAGACATATTCCGGAGAGCAAACGGACGAGATCAAGGCGCCGAGAGAGCGAAGGCTGAGACATACTGCGGTACATCGCAAGCCAGAGCGACGAAGGCAACGCAGAAATCGTCCGTTTGAGCCCGGAAGAACATAGAGGGCCATGGAGGTTCAGGTAGACCGAGGCGGCCGGCGAAAGACGACCGAGGCGTACAAGCGTACGCCGCAGGGAGGAGAGAGCCGGCCAACGATGGAATGCCTGAACAAACACGGTCCGAACGAGCACCTCTGGGAGTAGGGCACCAGTACCACTCCCAGTAACGGGGAGCGCCCGACGGTTGGTGGGACCGTCGGGCGCTATTTTTTTGTGCCAAACCTTCTACGGAAGATGGGCGTACGTCCCGACTCATACAGAGCATTCCCAAGTTGTCATTCCGATGCGATCCGTAACCCTGTCTGTCCTGCTCATTGTCCTTCTGTCTGGCTGTTCGGAAGCGATTGAGCCCGAGTTGGTGCGCATAACCACGGCCGATGGTTTCGAGCTGGCGGGTACGTGGTGGGCGCCAGAGGATGCAGACGAAGGCGTGGTCGTGTTCAATGAGTGCGGGCCGGGGATCAGCCAGGACCGCTATACGCCCCTGGCAGAAGCGCTGTCGAAAGAGGGATACGCTGTACTGACCCACGATTACCGGGGTACCGGCAGAAGCAAGACGGTCGATTTCGACATTGAACAACCGGACCACGTCGACGCGATCCGCTCGAAATTCGGGAGTGATACCAGGAATCTTCTCGGCTACGCCATGACCCGCTACGAAATCGTGGGCGTGGTGGGTGCGAGCTGCGGCTCGTATCGCTTGGCCGATCTGTCGGAAGACCTTTCCGCACTGCGCGCGTTCGTTTCGCTCAGCGGTGGAGGGACGGAGTCCGGTACGTTGAAGCTGCAGGTGAGGCCGGAGGTCCATGTGCTGGGTATCGCCTCTACGCAGGATGCCAACGCCATGCGATCCGTTCAGGAGCTTGTGCAAACGGTAGGGGAGAACGCTGAGCTCCACTCCGTCCCGGGAACGCTGCATGGTGCCGAATTGGTGGCCATGAACGAGGGTGTAGTGGACAGGATTGTGACATTCGTTGATGAGTCCGTGTCGAGTGAGCCAGTCCGCAAGGGCCCCATGGAGCGCATGGAGTCTTTTTCAGCGCTTTATACCCAGAGTGGCCTGCCCATGGCGCTATCGGTCTCCAACCCGACCCCGGGTATGACGCGGGCCGTCATGCAAATGCAACTCCCCGGAAACGGGCGCATCCTTGCCGACTCCATCGAACACTCCGCCCAGGGAACGTTCATGCGACGCTCTTTCGATTTTCTCGGAGAGACGCATGAACGCATCCTGGCAGGCGTTGTTGGCGATTCCTTGATGGTGCTGCGACAGCCGATTGCAGGAGGCGCCGTCACGCGCAGTTCGCAACCGTTGCAGTCACGACTTGTGGATGGTACCTGGTCCTATTGGATGCTCGGTACCATGGACCTGGCCACGGCCGACAGCGTGGCCCTGCCTACCTGGCGCATGCTGCCCGCCGGACCCATCCAGGTCATTTCCATCTTCAACAGGTCCGGCGAAACGGAGGATTGTACATGGTGGGATGCCCGGGGCCCTGCCTTCACACTGCGGTCCTGCATCACCCAGGAACCCCCCTACCTGTTGGAGCAGGAAGCGGTCATGCCCGATGGTTCGCGCCAACCCGTGCTGAAACTGCAAAGCTTGCAATGATGTCCGGAAGCGGACACCAGTGTTCGTTTCCGGCCGATTGATGTGTGCGATTCCACCCTGAACACGACAGATACCGGGATGGCATGCTATTTGAAAACGTGTGTGGCATGCGATTATCACTCTTGAAAGGACTCATCCGCGGCGCCTTGCGTGACCGCTTGCTCACGGGTATCAACATTGGGGGCATGGCGCTCGGTTTGGCCGCCGGATTCCTGATTCTGGCATTCTCGCTTCAGGAATACACCCGCGACCAATACTATCCAGACTCAGACAGATTGTACCGCGTCGATGCGCAGATTACGCAGGACGGTGAGTCGTCACACTGGGCCGATACTCCGCCGCGGCTGGGCGAAGAACTGTCGGCTGGTTTTGCAGGAGTCGAGGCCTCGTCAACGCTGTTACCGGGTTTCGGTGTGGTACGGTTCGGCGGGACTGTGGAGTACGAATTGCTTTCGTACGTCACTCCGGCCTTCCCGCAAATGTTCGGGCTGGACGTACTTGAAGGCACATCCGAAGGAATGCTGACTGCGCCGGATGTCGTTGTACTGCCCAAACGACTCGCTGACCGGTATTTCCCGTCACGATCGGCTGTAGGAGAGCTCATTTCCATCAAGATCGGCGACACGTTTCGCGATATGCGGGTCGAGGCCGTCGTAGACGATCCTGCAGAATGGTCCAGCATTCCATTCGGGGTTCTCGTGCCGCTCGAAGCTGCCCGGGGTACGTCCATACCCGATGACTGGTTTTCCCGGTGGTTGGGCCAGACGGCGACGTTTGTCCGTTTGGAGCGTGGCTCCGATCCTGAAACCGTGAACGCTGCGCTGGACGGTCTTCAGGACCTGTACGGAGAAGAACTGCTTCAGGGCAGGGACAACGTCTCCTTCTTCCTCACTCCCGTCGCGGACATGTACTTCATCACAGGTGCCCAGACGCGGGGCATCGTCCGGTCGGGTTCGCGAGACCGTGCGGACATCCTGCTGGCACTGGCCGTGCTCATCATGGTCATCGCCTCGGCAAACTTTACGACGCTTGCGCTGGCCCGATCTGAACGCCAGACCAAAGCCGTTGGAATCCGGAAAGCAGTCGGTGCGAGCCGCGGTGATGTCGCACGCGAGTTTCTGCTGGATGCCCTCATGAAAACGGCCGTTGCAGCGGTACTCGCATTGGTTCTTGCCGATGTACTATCCGGCCGCTTTGGAGAGTTGGTTGGGCAGACCGTCCGCATTGAACTGCTGTACACGCCTCTTTTTGCTGGCCTGCTCATGGCGCTCGTCGTGGTGGTCGGTGTGCTGTCGGGTGCGTTTCCGTCATTCCATCTTTCCCGTATCCGGCCCATAGGTGTGCTGAAAGGGTCAGGTACGCGACACGGGCGAGGCTGGCTCACAAAGGGACTCGTCGTGGTCCAGTTTGCGGCTACGGCTGTTTTGATCGCCTCTACGTGGATCATGAGTCGCCAACTTGAGCACCTGGATACCATCGATCCGGGACTGGACCCTGGCCGTGTGCTGGTCATCGGACCTGATTTTACGAGCGGAGCAACGGTTCCTGCCGTCGCGGCCCGGCTGGCGACGCACGTGTCCCCGGCCATTGAGCAGATGGGGAGGTCCAGCGGCATGCTGTCCCGCAGTTTCAGAAGTGTGGAAGTATCCACGGGCACGGCCCCGGAACGTATTCCTACGATTTCGGTCACCGAGAGCTTCCTGGACATGCTTGAAATAGAGACCATCACGGGACGATGGGATGGCCAGGGAGCCCTCATCAACGGTCCGCTGGCCGACGAGCTACAGCTGGACGGCCTCGTGATGGGTGCATCGCTCAACGATGACGTTCTCATCAGTGGACAAACAAACGATTTCTATTACCGGTCGCGGTCCCAACCGCCCGGCCCGTTCGCCCTGCTTCCCCTTCCGGCCGACGCCATGGGTGGGTACCTGCTTGTCAAGCACGCACCCGGCATGGAGACTGAGGCGCTCGATGCAGTGCAAACTGCATGGAGAGCCGTCGCCCCGGACGTTCCCATGGACTCCTATCGTTTGGCGGACGACTTGTCCGATCAATCCGGTACAGCCCGATCATGGTCGCGAGTCGTCCGCGCGGCATCGATATTTGCCATCCTCATTGCATGCCTGGGTCTGTTCGGGCTCAGTACGTTGGCGGGCATCCGTCGAACCAAAGAGATGGGCGTTCGCAAGATTCTGGGGGCCAATACGCTCCGGTTGACGGCGCTCATGGTGCAGGAAACAGCCGCGTTGGTTGCCGTGGCCTGCCTGGTCGGAATTCCCGTGTCCTGGTTTGTCATGCAGCGGTGGCTCGATGGCTTCGGCAATCGACTGGATCCGGGCTGGGGAGTCTACGCAGGCCTCATTGTGGGCCTGCTCGGCATCGCCGTGGCCACGGTAAGCGTCCAGTCCGTTCGCTTTGCGCGGCGCAACCCCGTGGAATCCCTCCGGCACGAATGAAGCCGTGGCCATAACAAAACGACGTCCAGGTGCGTTATACGGGCTGTGAAATCGATCTGGCGCGAATACGGACTCATTGCCATTCTCATCGTGATATCGGTGACGGGCTACTTTGCGTTCAACGAACACAAAGAGGAGCTGCTTGCGTTTTCCCTGGAAACGGTTGGGTCGCACCTCGTTGACATGGTTGACGATCCCGTTGCACGCGAACGACTTGCAGTTGCTTTCACGGCGTTCCGGGACCGTGTGGCCAACCAGGAAGTAGCGCCGGAAGAGGTTGAGTTGGTCACGGCCAGCTTGCTGAACCTGACGACATCCGGTGAACGACTGGGCGTCGAGGACGTGGACATGGTTGTCGACCTGTGGGAGCCCGCTGTCACCGATGTACCCCGACCGAAAGTGACGAGTGCGGTCGAATGGGACCGGACGGCCGCGCGCGTGAACAAGGCTGTGTTGCTGGCACGGGAGGCCATGCTGGCCATGCCGTCCGATTCACTGCGTCGACACACCATGCATTTTTCGACGAGCGAGAGCGGAGCCATCCGCCTGTCCGTGGATTCCGATGCCACTGTATTCCTTCGTGGCACGGACACATCCGAACTGCCCATGCTGGTTCGGGTGGACTCCACCCTGTCGAAACGGCACCTCCGCCTCTCCGAGTGGATTGCAGCACGCAAGGCGGGTCTCGACGTGAATCGTGACATGGATTCGCTCACGCGCGTCATCGAACTTGGAATCTTTGCAGATATCGACACCATGCGGCTGCGATTGGAGACCGAGAACCTCGTACCACGTACTTTGGTGGCCCCAAAGACGAGTGTTGTCGACAATCAATGAAAATTGCCAAACGATTCCGCTGGGAAGGCGCCCATCGCCTGCCCTGGCACGAGGGACGCTGCCGCGACCTTCACGGCCATTCATATTGCATGTTCGTGGAAGTCGAAGGTGAGCCCGATGAAAACGGTCTCCTGCTGGACTTCAAGCACTTGAAACTGGCGCTGGCGCCCCTCATTGACGAGTGGGACCACGGCACCCTCATTGCCGAGAAGGACACCAAGCTGCGCAAGATCATGGAAGATGCAGGATGGCGTCATTCCATCCTGCCGTACGACACCACGGCCGAGAACATCTGCATCTACGTCGCCGACCACCTGCTCGCAACGTCTGCGGATATGCTCCGCGAGCGCCGCATCCACACGGTCCGCGTCCGCGTCCAGGAGACCGAAACGTGCTACGCCGAGGCCGAGCGGTCTGTGACGTAGAGCGCATAAACGATGCAATCATCGTCGCCAAACCGCCGGGGACCAATCCGCTCGAAGCCCAATCGCTCGTAGAAAACAAGGGCCCGCTTGTTCGACGCCAGAGGATCAACAAGCACCGTGTGGGCCGATGGCTGACGGAAGCACCATTGAATGGCCTGCCGCATCATTTCCGTTCCATGGCCACAGCCCCGTGCGTCCGGCTCGCCAATCCAGATGTCGATGGCCCACGTTCCGATCGAGACATCGCCCCAATAGCGGGTCTCCTCGTTGGCAGCATCGATGACCTGCACAAAACCGATGGGCCGCCCGTCCACCTCTGCAATCCATTGTCGGCGCCAGGCAGGGTTCCGATGGAGCTCCAAATCCCAGCTCCAGTCGTCATTCGGATCCGAGGCCACGACGTCCGGATCGCTATCCCACCGAGACAGCAACGGGGAATCCGTCGGAGTGGCGTCGCGGAGTCGGACGGTCTTCATGATGAGAGGTCATCCTCCAGTCCCGACTCGCGGAATGCCATTTCGGGTCCAACGGGTCGGCTGAATGTGGAGATGTCCGACTACAAGGATCATGATTGTTGGTTGGAGACGGGCCGCAAAAAAAGGCCCTCGGCCGCCTTGGCCTGAACGGGGATGCAGACCAAGGCGCCGGTCGAGCGACGACCGGGACGTACTATCGTACGTCGCAGGAAGGAGCGACGCCGGGAACGAAGGGATGCGCCCCGTACAGGCCGAGGCCGAAAAGGCCGAAGGAGATCTGACCCAAGCCAAGGCGAACAAGCGATCCGGAGTGAGGCGTGTTGTAAACACGCCGCAACGACCGGGAGCGCCGTTCAACGCCGGATGGGGTCAGATATCCGAGGCCTCAAGGGAAGATGCCGAGCGCATTGTAGTACACCGCCACCTTGTCAATCGCATTCACGAATGCCGATGTCCGCTGGTCGGTCTTGGTCCGCTTCGCGATTTCGCTGTTCTCCGCATAGGCGGTGATCATGGTTTCCTCGAGACCTGAATTGACCAGGTCCAGCTCATCGGCCCCGTGGGCCAGTTGGGAAATCTGGTCGTCGGGAAGCGTCATGCCGGTCGCTTCCAGTATGGACCGGATGATTTTTTCGTTGCTGGACTGCTCGAAACGCTTGCTCATGCGACCAAAGCGGACGTGTGAGAGATTCTTGAGCCACTCGAAGTAGGAGACCGTGACGCCGCCTGCGTTGAGGAATACATCCGGAATGACCAAGACGCCCTTTTCAAGCAAGATGGTGTCGGCATCGGCCGTAACAGGACCGTTGGCCCCTTCTCCGACGATCTTGGCCTTGATACGTGGTGCATTCTCGCGCGTGATTTGCCCTTCCAGTGCGGCAGGCACCAGAATCTCGCAGTCCATTTCGAGGCAGTCTGCGGGATTCTTGACGTCCGTACAGCCAGCCAGACCGAGTAGCGAACCCGTTTCCTTCTTGTGGGCCATTGCGGCCTCGATATCGATGCCGTTGGCGTTATAGACGGCGCCATTGTACTCGATGAGACCGACAAGCGTGGCGCCGCCCTCCTGAAGATATTTGGCGGCGTGATACCCCACGTTGCCTAATCCCTGCACAATGCAACGCTTGCCACCGAGGCCCGTGGACAAGCCGACAGCGGCCATGTCTTCCGGGTGGTTACAGGCTTCGCGGATACCGTAGAACACGCCGCGACCCGTGGCCTCGGTTCGCCCACGGACGCCGCCCTGAGCGACCGGCTTACCGGTAACACAGCCCGCCGCCGTCAGGGGATCGTCGGACATGGAGTTGTAGGTGTCGAACATCCACGCCATTTCCTTCGGGCCGGTACCATAGTCCGGTGCCGGGACGTCCACACCCGGGCCGATGAAGTTTTTCTTCATGAGCTCGTAGGTGTAGCGCCGGGTAATGCGCTCCAGCTCAGCTTCGGAATACTTGTGACGATTGATCTTGATACCACCCTTTGCACCACCGAACGGGACGTTCACGATGGCACACTTGTACGTCATGAGTGTAGCCAGGGCGGCGACCTCGTCGGCATTCACGTTGTCCGCATACCGAATGCCACCCTTCACCGGCAGACGATGATGGCTGTGCTCAGCCCGCCAGGCCTGAATGACCTCGATGCTTCCGTCATCACGCTTCAGCGGGAATTGCATGTGGTACATGCTGTTGCAGATCTGGATCTGCTTGAGCAGGCCCTCCGGATGATCGGTGAACACGCTTGCTTTGGCAAACATGCGATCGACTTGCTCTAGAAAGGAAATGGACATCGTCCTGGCAGTTGAATTGGGTTCAGATATCTGGGTACAGGCTACTATCTTGCGTGCGGAAACGCAATGTTTCAAACCTGTTTTCATGCATTTGAAATCACTCGCCATCCTCATCGGTGACCCGGTCGGCCACTCGCTGTCGCCAACCATCATGCAAACCGCCATGGACGCCGCTGGCCTCCCCATGACGTACCTGGCCATGAAGGTCGAATCCGCGCATCTGGCTGCTGCCGTGGACGGCATGCACGCCCTTGGAATTGTCGGAGCCAACGTGACCATCCCGCACAAGGAACGGGTCATGGACTTTCTGGACGAGCTGTCTCCGACGGCGCGCGCGGTCGGCGCCGTGAACACCATTGTCATGGACGGTGACGGGCGGTTCACCGGAGAGAATACCGACGTCGCGGGGTTCGTGGCGCCGATCAGCGGGCTGAAAGCGCCTGCGGCGGCACTCGTGCTGGGCACGGGGGGCGCCGCGCGCGCCGTTGCGTACGCGTGTGCTGTCGAACTGGGAATTCAGCGCGTGCTCGTTTCCGGTCGCTCGCACGGGAAGGCGGTCGCGTTGGTGGAAACACTCACCGATGCCGCCGACCTGCCGGACCAGGTCCTTTCGGTCGTCCGCTGGGAAGACCGGGAGCAAGCCGTTGCAGAAGTCGGTTTGGTGGTGAATGCCACGTCTGTGGGCATGCACCCGCACGTTCAGGATACGCCGCTACCGGGTGCTCATCACCTGGCTGCACATCACCTTGTTTACGACCTGGTATATCGCCCCCATCCCACCCGTCTCCTGGTGGATGCCGCCGGCCGCGGCGCCCGGACCCAAGGCGGCCTGGACATGCTCATCGGCCAGGCGGCCGCGGCCTTCAGGCTATGGACCGGGGTCGACATGAACCTTGATGCCGTGCGTGCTGCGCTCTCCTCCGCCGGCTTCCAATCAACCGGCACATCATGATCACACCTCCTGTATTGCCCGGGAACATCGCAGTTCCGCGCGACCTGGACCCTGCTGATCTGACGATAGCAGACCTCGCCCGGAGCGAGACCATTCCCTCGGCCTGGTACACCGTGCCGGCGTTCCATGCGTTTGATCGCCGAACGGTCCTGGCGCGCTCGTGGCAATACGTGGGGGCAGCCGCCGATGTCGCAGAACCCGGTTCGTATGTCACGGACTTCGTAGCGGGCAACCCGGTTGTTGTGGCGCGTGACCGCCATGGCGAGCTGTCGGCGTTTTACAATGTCTGTAAACACCGGGGCGGTCCGCTGGCCACGGACCGGTGCGGTCGCGCGCAGATGCTGCAGTGCCAATACCACGGATGGACGTACCGGATGGATGGGCAGCTCCGGGGCGTACCGCGCTTCGACCGCACCGAACTGTTCGACCAGCGGGACTACGGACTGACCCGTATTGCGGTCGATACCTGGAGTGGCCTGCTGTTCGTGTGCCTGGATCCCGAGGGCGTGCCGCCCCTGGCGGAAGTCATGGAAGGAATCCCTGAACGCATTGCCCCCCAGCGACTTGAAGACCTCTCATTTCATCAGCGGGACACCTATGCCGTGCAATGCAACTGGAAGGTCTACGTCGACAACTATCTCGAAGGCTACCATATCCCGCTGGTACACCCGGAGCTGTGCGACCTGCTCGATTACCGGTCGTACGTAACCGAAACAGCCAGTCAGTATTCGCTCCAGTTCAGCCCCATCAAGGCCGAATCGGCCGCGTACGGACCGGCCGACGGTCAGGCATACTATTATTTCGTATTCCCGAACCTGATGCTCAACATCCTGCCGGGTCGACTCCAGGTGAATCGGGTCGATGCACGGGCGTCCAATGCATGCAGTGTCGTATTCGACTACTTCTATTCAGCAGGTCCGCTCGAAGAACGCCTCACCCGTATGGCTGAAGATCGCGCATTCAGTGACCGCGTCCAGGCCGAGGACATCGACATCTGCGAACACGTCCAGCGTGGACTGGAGTCCGACGCGTATGACCGCGGCCGCTTTTCGGTGGACCTCGAAGCCGGCGTGCATCACTTCCAGCAACTCCTGAAGAACGCGTACGGACGAGCATGCTGATACCAGCGATCCTTGCTCCGCTCCGACACGTCCGTGCCGGCTTCACCACGCGCGCTGGCGGCGTCAGTCCAGAGCCGTTTGCCTCCATGAACATGGGTCTCTCGACCGATGACTGTCCCGACCACGTGGAGGCCAACCGCCGCATGGCCCTCGGGCGATTGGGCTTCCCTTCCGGCAGCCTCGCGATCGCGGGCCAGGTACACGGAGCCGATGTCCGGACCGTGGAGACAGCCGGCCTCCACCGGGGGTGCGACGGCCTGGTCACGGCCACGCCGGGTCTGGTCCTGGGCGTCACGGCCGCCGATTGCGGCGCCGTCCTGCTGGCCTGTCCCAACCGGAATATTGTCGGAGCCTGTCATGCCGGATGGCGGGGAGCCGTGGCCGGTGTTGTTGCCAACACAGTCCGCGCCATGGCCGTGCTGGGAGCCAACCCGGCACACATCCGGGCGTATATCGCCCCTTGTATTTCAGGCCGTTCGTTTGAAATCGGAGAGGAGGTTGCCGCCGAATTTCCGGACCAGGTCGTACGTCGCCCTGCCGGTGCCCCGCGGCCCTTCGTGGACCTTCCGGCAGCTATCCTGAATGACCTCCTTGCAGCAGGACTGGTGTCGGACCACATTGAATCCTCGGGGCGATGCACGATGGAGGAACCCGACCTGTTTTTCTCCCATCGCGCATCGGGTGGCCGAACCGGCCGCATGATGGGCCTCATCGGGACATTCACCCATTGAACTGCGTACACCCGGCATGCGCATTGCCCTGGCACAGATAAACCCGACCGTAGGCGACATTGCCGCCAACGTCCGCCTCATCCTGTCGACAGCCCACGAGGCCGTCTCCGATGGTGCAGAACTGGTGGTTTTTCCGGAAATGTGCCTTCTGGGCTACCCGCCGCTCGATTTGCTGGACTCTGCCTACATCGTGGAAGCGGTCGAAAAAGGGCTGGCGTACCTCGAGGCACACATGCCTCCCGACGTCGGCCTGTTGGTGGGCGCGCCGGTCCCCAATGCGGACCCAAATGGCAAGCGGCTCTTCAACGCCGCCGTACTCCTGGAAAAGGGTGTCCCCCGGCGCGCCGTCCACAAGATGCTGCTTCCGACGTACGACGTGTTCGACGAATACCGGCATTTCGAACCTGCAAGAGAGCAAAAGGTCCTCGCGTTCAGGGGGGTCCGGCTCGGTGTCCACGTCTGCGAGGACATGTGGAATAACGAGGAAGTCGCCGAATACCATACCTACGAGCGTGACCCGCTTGCAGAGCTCATTGCGCAGGGAATCGACGTGTTCATCAACATCTCGGCATCTCCCTTTTCGCATGGCAAGCACGACCTCAGGACGTCCGTCGTAGAAGGAATTTGCCGGAATCACGGCGTGCCATTCGTGCTCGTCAACCAGGTCGGAGCCAATACGGAGCTCATTTTCGATGGCGACAGCCGCGTTCACGACGCAACGGGCCGTCTGGTGTTGTGCGCCCCTTCGTTTGAGGAGGCTCTGCTGCACTGGGACACGGAAAGCGGGCCGGTTGGGCTGCACGCTGTCCCTGAGACCGGTTCGCCGGCCCGCCCAACCGACCGTATTGCCGACATCCACGATGCGTTGGTGCTCGGCATCAGGGATTACGTCGGAAAAACGGGTGCCTTCGACCGGGCCCTGATTGGTCTGTCTGGCGGTATCGACTCTGCCGTGACGGCTGCGCTGGCGGTAGAAGCCCTTGGTGCGCAGAATGTTACGGGCATCACCATGCCGTCAAGGTGGTCATCGACCGGCAGCGTGACGGACTCGGAGGCCTTGGCCCACGCGCTCGGCATGGAGCTGCATCACATTGCCATTGAGCCGGCCGTGAGCGCGTTCGAATCCATGTTGGCGCCCCTCTTCCAAGGCACCGAGAGCGGCGTGGCCGAGGAAAACATCCAGGCCCGGACGCGTGGCGTGACCCTCATGGCCATGTCGAACAAGTTCGGCCACCTCCTGCTCACGACCGGCAACAAGAGCGAGCTGGCCATGGGGTATGCGACCCTCTACGGCGACATGTCGGGTGGGCTCGCCGTTCTGTCCGACGTATTCAAGGTCGATGTCTACGCCCTCGCTGAATACATCAACCAGCGGGCCGGCAGGGAACTCATTCCGCGATCGACCATCGAGAAGCCCCCATCGGCCGAGCTCCGCCCGGACCAGACAGACCAGGATTCGCTCCCTCCGTACGACGTCCTGGACGAAATCCTGAAGCGCTACATTGAGCAACGGCAGGATGCCGAGGTCATTGCACGCCAAACCGGCCATCCCCGCGTTTTCGTGGAAGGCCTGCTTCGGGCCGTGGATCGTAATGAATACAAGCGACGCCAGGCCGCACCCGGCCTGCGGGTGTCTTCCAAAGCCTTCGGCGCCGGTCGGCGCCTGCCCATCGTCATGAAACTCGACCGTACCGCCATTGAGGCGCTCACCACATGATAGCCTACGTATCCGGCACCCTCGTCCTGAAAAAACCCACGGAAGTCATTGTTGACGCAGGCGGCATCGGGTACCGGGTCCTCGTTCCGACGTCAACTTTCGAAGCGTTACCGGCTGTCGGCAAGTCCGTCAAGCTCACCACCTACCATAACTTGCGGGAGGATGCTGAGGACCTGTTCGGGTTCTCGTCCGAGGCCGAATATACCGTGTTCGGGATGATGCTGGCCGTGTCCGGCGTAGGACCGAAACTGGCGCTGGCCGCCCTTTCAGCGCTACGCCCGGGTGAAATCCGGGACCGGATCCTGGACGGCGACGCCGCCATGCTCACCCGCATACCCGGTGTGGGCCGAAAGACCGCCGAACGCCTCATTGTCGAACTCCGCGACCGGTTCGAGAAAATGGATCCGTCGGATGACGGTGCCACGACCCGCGAACCCGGATCGGCCTTCCGCGCCGATGCCCTCGCCGCACTTGAAGCCCTCGGGCTGTCCGGTTCGGCGGCCGAGAAAGCGGTCCGGTCCGTGCTCAAGAAGCACCCCGACCTGTCGAGCGCGGAGGATGTGGTCAGGCTTGCTCTTCGGGAGTAGGCAAGGATTCCACGTGCAGCGTCTGCGTCGGGAAGGCGAAGTCAATGCCTTCTTCCGTAAAGCGCTTGTGGATGGTCAGGTTGATGTCCTGCTGCCGGTCCATATACGTCGCGTACTCGGGAACGAGCACGTAGTACACCGTCTCGAAGTTGATGGAGAAGTCGCCGAAGGCCTTGAAGTGGCTGCGATCGAACCGCACGTCTTCACATGCTTCAACGGCTTTCCGAAGCATGTCCGGAATGGCCTGCAGCTTCTCATGGGGCGTATCGTACGTCACGCCGACGCCGAACACGATCCGCCGCTCGAACATGCGCTTGAAGTTGCGCACCCGGCTTGACAACAGATCGTTGTTCGAGAAAATGATTTGCTCGCCCGAAAGGGACCTGAGCCGCGTAGTCTTGATCCCGATGTGCTCGACCGTCCCCGAAAGGTCGTCCAGGACCAGGAAATCCCCGAATACAAACGGCTGGTCAACGACAATGGAGATGTAGGCCAGCAGATCCTGGAGGACGTTCTGGACGGCAAGCGCAATGGCAATACCACCAATGCCAAGACCGGCGACGAGCGCTGTGATATCGATGCCGAAATTGTCGAGGGCCACCAGCAACAGGACGGACCAGAGCACGATCCTGGCCACCAGGCCAACCGCTCCAACGGCCGTGATCTGCGCCGGGTCGTCCTCGCGTTTTTGGGTATACCACCCGGCAGCCAGCCGGATGATGTCATTCCCCCACAGACCGACCTGAAGAAGCAGTCCGACAAACACGATCCGGATCAGGTACACCATGGCCGGTGCATCGTCCGTTCTGTATTCAACGGCTATGTAAAGCGCGACGACTGCCAGGAAGAAGGTCCGTGTGCCGTGCAGGATCTCGGCGATGATATCATCGACCCTGTTGGCCGTTCGCGCGGCCATTTTCGCGAACCGCCCGAATACCAGACGGCGAATCAGAAGGGCCAGTGCAGAGAATACCAGCCACAATCCGGCCAGCTTGGCCCACTCCAGAAGGGGCCATCCAAAAATTTCGTTCGAGAGCAGATCAGGCATCGTACCAAGGGTGTGGTGGACGCCTCAAAATAGGGCACAGGATGCAAGCCCGTCAGCCATTCCGCATACGGACCAGTGCGCTCAGGGCGTACAGTACCAGGAATTCAACGAGCCCGAATATCGGAGCGATGAACGATACTTTCAGTCCGCCAGCGACCATGGCCGGAGGTATCTCGCCGCCTGCGCCTTCAATGGCCGAGAGTGCCTGGTACAAACCCATCGCCTGGGACAGGATGCCCATGACCAAGAGAAAAACGGCTGCATGTCGGACGGCCCGGGCCAGCGCCGGTGCGCGTGATGCGAGCACGCCGTTCGTAAATGAGCCAATCACCGCCGTCACGGCAGCAATCAGGGCGACGAGACCAATCAGCAGCATGGGGATCATGAAGATCCCCCCCATCTCGAAATAGGACATGGTTTTCTCCGGTTCGTTGAGCGATTGGCCAGAACGTAGGGCGTCGAGAAGCCCGCGTGATCCGATAATCGACCATCGGCAGATCGCTGTCGACCAACGACATTGGGTCATTGCCACGGGCATCGTACCCTATGGCATGTCCCGCAGGCTCCGCATACTCGTCCATGTCACCTACTGGCTCGCAGCCTTGGTGTTCTTCGCTCTGTACTACGGGCAGAGGCCGGGCGACTTTACGCAAAACCTGACGTACGCCGCCCTCTTGCTGCCAGTCGCCATCGGCACCACGTATTTCATCAACTTCCGGCTCATACCGAAGTACCTGCTTGAAGGACGGTATGGCTACTTCGCCATTGCAGTAGCCTACACGATCATCCATTCCGTGTATCTCGAGTTGCTGCTGGCATTCGGCTTGTACATGACCATTTCCGGCTATCAGGAAATGGTTGTCCAGCCCGATTTCACGGGGCTCGTCGATGGCCTGATAAGCATGTACTTCTTCGTGGCTGTTGCCGTAGCGGCCCACTTCGTGGAACGGTGGTTCACGCTGCAACGCCGGCATGCGGCCACACAGCAAGCCCGTCTGGAGGCTGAACTGAAACTCAAGGAAGCGGAGTTGGCCCTGCTGAAGTCACAGATCCAACCCCACTTCCTGTTCAACGCGCTCAACAGTCTCTACGCATTGACCCTCGAGCGGAGCCATGACGCCCCGGAGCTCATCCTGAAGCTCTCCACGCTGCTGGATTACGTGTTGTACCGGGCCGGGGAAGAACGCGTGGCCCTGGATCAGGAATTGGAGATGCTGCAAGCCTATGTCGATCTGGAGTCGGTGCGGTGCGCCGACCGGGCGGAGATCCGTGTGGAGCTGCCATCGCCTGTTCCGGAGGCCCGGATCGCACCCTTGCTCATCCTGCCTCTCATTGAAAACGCCTTCAAGCACGGCGTCCGGCCCACTGCCAAGAAAAGCTCTGTTGATATATCCGTCCGCGTAGCCAACGACGTCCTGTTCGCTGACGTCGACAACACGTTGCAGCCCAACCCAGTCCGGGCACCGGAATCTCCGGGAGGCATTGGTCTTGAGAATCTGCGCCGCCGGCTGGACCATCTCTACGGATCCACGTACCGATTCGAAACGACCGAGACCGACGGCCGGTATACGGCTCATTTGGAGGTGCCACTCTCATGACCAGCATGATCCGATGCATGATTGTCGATGACGAGCCCTTGGCACGGAGTGTCCTGGAACGCCTGTTGGCCCGGATCGATGACGTGACGGTGGTGGGCTCCTGTGCCAGCGCCATCGACGCGCGGGAAGCGTTGGCCGCCAGTCCTGTGGACCTGCTCTTCCTCGACATCCAGATGCCTGAACTGACCGGTCTGGACCTGGTCCCGCTTCTCAGCTCGCGCCCCGCCGTCGTCTTCACCACCGCCCATCGGGAGTTTGCGGTGGAAGGATTCGAACTCGAAGCCCTCGACTACCTTCTGAAGCCGATATCCATGGCCCGTCTCATGAAGGCCGTAGATCGGTTCCGGGAGTCCCGTGAGGCACCACAGGCCGCCGAACGCACGCACATCACAGTCCGTGCCGATCGTCAGAACGTGCATATCCGGCTCGCCGACATCCTGTACATCGAAAGCATGCGCGATTACGTGCGCATCTTCACGGCGTCAGACACAATCGTAACGAAACGGGCCCTTTCCGATCTGGAGGAGGAGCTGTCCGAAATCGGATTCGTCCGCATCCATCATTCATTCCTGGTCCGCCGCGATGCCGTGGAAGCCCATGCGGCCGAGTTCGTTCTGGTTGCCGGGAAACGGCTCCCGGTTGGCCGTGCATACCGGGAATCAGCCCTCGCCCGTCTTGCATGAATTGGCGTGAACTTCGCACCACGCGTGCGACCTGGACGATTCATGAGCGTTCTTATGGGCTGTACAAAACTCCAATTTCGACGCTTCGTTCATGAATCGCGCTCTCAGAAATATCGCCATCGTGGCCCACGTGGACCACGGCAAAACCACCCTCGTTGACTCCCTCCTTTGGCAGAGCGGCACCTTCCGGGACAACCAGGATGTGGCTGAACGCGTCATGGACTCCATGGACCTGGAACGCGAAAAGGGGATCACCATCATGGCCAAGAACACGGCCGTGCACTTCGGTGACTACAAGATCAACATCGTGGACACTCCGGGGCACGCCGACTTCGGCGGAGAGGTGGAACGCACGCTCCGCATGGTCGATGGCGTCATGCTGCTTGTCGATGCTGCAGAAGGCCCCCTCCCTCAGACGCGCTTCGTGCTTTCGAAGGCGCTGGCCCTCGGCCTGCCGGCCATCGTCGTCATCAACAAGATTGACCGCTCTGATGCCCGCGCCGAAGAAGTGCTGAACGAGGTCTATGACCTGTTCATTGACCTGGATGCGTCGGAAGAGCAAATCGAATTCCCGGTCGTTTACGCCGTGGCCCGCGACGGACAGTGCAAGCTGGACATGGCCGATGAACTGTCGGACCTGCGCCCGCTGTTCGACACCATCATTTCCACGATTCCGGCCCCTGCCCATGATGAACATGGCAGTGTCCAGATGCTGGTGACGAACGTGGTTCCGGACAAGTACCGCGGACCGCTCGCCATTGGTCGTGTCGTTCGTGGCACGCTCAAGAACCGCCAGCAGGTGGTCCTGTGCCGCCGCGATGGCACGTTCAAGCCTGCCCAGGTAACGGCCCTGTTTGAATATGAAGGCCTGAACCGCGTCGAAACAGAAGAAGTGGGACCCGGCGACATCGTGGCCGTCGCCGGCATGGCCGGCATTGGACTCGGCGAAAGCATTGCAGACGGGGAAAACCCGGAAGCGCTGGTACCGCTGCACGTGGACGAGCCTACCATGTCCATGGAATTCCGCGTCAACGACTCCCCGTTCTGCGGACGCGAAGGCAAGTACGTGACGAGCCGCAACCTCCGGGATCGCCTCTACCGCGAGGTCGAGACCAACCTGGCCATGCGCATTGAAGAAACCGAATCTGCGGATTCGCACCTCGTCTACGGCCGTGGAGAGCTTCAGATGGCCATCCTCATTGAGCAGATGCGCCGTGAGGGCTTCGAGTTTTCCGTCGGTATGCCGCAGGTGATCACCAAGGAAGTCGATGGCAAAATCCATGAGCCGTACGAATTGGCGCTTATCGATGTCGCCGAAGACTACATGGGCGCTGTCGTCCAGAAGCTGGGCACCCGGAAGGGCGTCATGACCAAGATGGTGAACCATGGCTCCGGTCGCGTCCGTCTGGACTTTGAGCTTCCGAGCCGTGGCCTCATCGGGTACCGTACCGAGTTCATGACGGACACGAAAGGTACCGGTATCCTGACGCACCTCTTCGACAAGTACCGTCCCTGGGCCGGTGACATTTCCCATCGCGCATCGGGTGCGCTCGTGGCCGACCGTGCAGGCAAAGCCACCGGCTACGCCATCGTGAGCCTCCAGGAGCGCGGCGAACTGTTCGTCGGCCCGACCGATGCTGTCTACGAAGGCATGCTCATCGGCGAAAACAGCCGCGATGTGGACCTTGACGTGAACGTCGTGAAGGAAAAGAAGCTTACGAACATGCGCGCCTCGGGCTCGGATTCGTTCGAGAAAATCATTCCGCCGCGCCGCATGTCGCTGGAAGAAGCCATCGAGTTCATCCGTGAGGACGAACTGCTGGAGGTCACGCCATCGTCCATCCGGCTGCGCAAGCGGTTCCTGAACCCGCACGACCGGAAAAAATACGAGCAGAAGAAGGGTTTGGCATAAGCTTGCGCCCTTCCGGTTTCCATGGACAGGCGCTAGATTCTGCCCATGGACTCATCAACCGCCTATCGCGTATCCGCTGTGCACCGCACGCACCTGTTGGTGCTGGTGGATGGCCGGGACGTGCGCGCCGAACTCACCGGACGATTCCGATTCCTTGCCGAGTCGGATGAGGAACTGCCCGCTGTAGGGGACTACGTACATGCGCTGTTGATGGATGACGGCGACTTGGCCATCGTCCAGGACGTTGTGCCCCGCGAGACGGTGCTGAAGCGCCGGGCTGCCGGAGGAGAAGCTGAATTCCAGGTCATCGCGGCCAATGTGGACGTGGCATTCATTGTCCAGGCCTGCGACAGGGACTTCAACATTGCCCGTCTGGAACGCTACCTCGTGGCGGTCCGGGACGGCGGCGTGACCCCGGCGATTGTGCTGAGCAAGGCCGATCTCATGGACGATGCCTCGCGCGCGCAGCTCGAGGCTGACATCCGTGCATCCGGAGAGGAGGCGCCGGTGTTCGTCGTATCGTCGGAATCCGGATACGGGATGGAGCCTCTTGAAGCCGCTCTCGAACCGGACCGGACGTATTGCCTGCTCGGTTCGTCGGGTGTCGGAAAGACGACCCTGCTGAACCGCCTGATCGGTGAGGAGACCTTCTCCACACGGGAGACCCGCGCGGATCAGAAGGGACGCCACACGACAACGGCTCGGTACCTGCAACAACTACCAGGAGGTGCATGGCTCATCGATACGCCGGGAATGCGCGAATTCGGTCTCATGGGCGCCGAGTCCGGCCTTGCCGAGACGTTTTCCGATCTGGATGACCTGCTTGGGAATTGCCGCTTCCGGGATTGCTCGCATACGGTCGAAGAAGGCTGCGCCCTGCTCGAAGCCGTTGCCTCCGGTGACTTGGACGAATCCCGCTACGAGCGCTACATGAAGCTGCGCCGCGAATCGGCCCACTACGAGCGCACCAACGCCGAGCGACGTCAGAAAGACAAGGAATTCGGCAAGCTCATAAAACGGACCATGCAGGCAAAAAAGGACCGGCGGTGACGCCTGCCTGCGGCGGCGCCTACTGGTTGTGCCAAATGGAGCGTCGGGAGCCATCGAGAAACTCCACATCGAGGCTGTCTGACTCGAACAGCCTGCCCACGTTCATGACGTAGTCGCAATACGAGGAGAACATCTCGGATGGTCGCTTGCCGTTCACGGCGCGCAGTTTTTCGCCGAGCGCCAGACCCGTTGACCGTGTGGTACGCGTAACGACCCACGTGGAGTCATCGTGGGCAGCCACGAGCACGTTTCGCGGCGACTGAACCACCACCTCGCGCATCGGGGTGAGATGAATGGTCTTGTCGTCGTAGTCGATGACCACCGTGAAGTGCTTCAGGATCTCGTTGCCGAGCAACGCCTTGTCGAGGGCCGAAAAGGACACCGGCACCCGACTGGCCACGCCCCCGAGCTCGACTGACAGCTCTTTGACCAACAGGGAGTCGGGGTTTGTACCATAGATTCCCGATGTCGATTCATCCAGGACCGTCTGCAACACCGGCACATCGAACCGGTCGGCGAGGCCCATGGGCAGCACCAAACCGCCGTTGTACCCTACATCGAACAGGACGTCCTTCACCGTGATGCCTTCCACGCGTATGTCAACGCTCGGCGTACCGGACAATGCTGGCCGATCGAACGGTATGGAGGTTCCGCCGTCATCGACCGGGAAGGGGCGATCCGAAAAGTGCAGCAGTTGGTCCTCATAGTCTATTTTCCAATGCGCCAGTTTGATCAGATTGGCACCAATGATCCCATGGGGCGCAATGCATTGGCTGGCAGACGTCGCCGCATAGGTCAGCGTCCCGGCACCGATGTCATACGCCCACGTGCTTCCGAGGCGCATGGAGTCGATCCGGACAACCTCTATTTTGCGACTCAGCCCCTGTGCGGTGCTGTTCGTCTTGGTCGAAATCACCTCCAGCTCCAAACCATCGGCGACGCCCTGTTCCAATTTTCCGTCGAACGCACCCGTATCGAAAATGAACGAGCACGTGACCGGGTCATTGTTCAGCACCGCATCTACAACAACCAGGTCTTTCCGAAGCACGAACGGCACAGAATCCACGTAGTCTGTGCGCCTGATTTCTCCTCCGGCAAGCAGTTTGACGTTCGCCATATAGGAACAGGAAGAAAGCAACAGGACGGCAAGGACACTCAGCGCAACGGATTTCATGGGCCAGGGGGTGGGCACTCGAACATTGATTCGTCGTCAGACTATCGGAAATCAGAGCAACTTGCAACTTCTTGCGACTACCATGACGTCCACGAGCCGGGGTCATTGCTTATCCAGCCCTATCCGTTTTGAAATCCACTTGCGGCGATCCTCGCGGGCCTGCTGGTTCAGGCCGTGCCCTTCGTCGTACCACAGGATGGTCTTGGGCTCAGAGGCCGCCGCATGATATGTTTCGGCATCCGCGGGTGGCACCAGTCGGTCTTGGCGACCATTCTGGAACAGCAACTCCGCAGGCGCGGCACGCCCTACCCACCGGGCCGGCTCTATGGGTTCCATGGCATCCAGCCAAGCCGTGCGCCGGGATTCAGAAAGCCTGGAGAGCGGTCCTCGGGCATCCTCGGGACCAGTGAAATGGGCAACCAGGCCGCCGTCCCCGACCCACAGCGCATACGCTGTTATCCTGGTCTCCACGCCGGCCAACAGACCTCCCATCGCGCCGCCATAACTTCCTCCGCTGTACGCGATCCGGTCCGGGTCCACGTCCGGCCGTGCCTGCAGCAGGTCAATGGCCCGCCTCAGGTCCTGGATGAGCTGGATCTGATCGGCCGCATCCTGCTCGGTGAACGAGACAATATTTGCCCGTGGTTCATCATTGGGCCGGGCCCAGGGCGCCGTGATGGCGATGGCCACGGCCCCACGACGCGCGTACTCGGCCGCAAACGTCGCTACGCCCCGGCGGCTGCCGGGCATCCCGTGCTGCACAATCACCGCCGGGTACGGCGCCTGTCCGGTCGATGGCAGGAGCAGCAATGCGGGGACACGCCCACCGGCCGGACTGCTGAACGAGATGTCCAGCTCCGTATATCCGTCGTGCTCAATCTGATCCAGTTCGCGGATATCAAGCGGCAACGCCCTGTCGTACTCAAATGGAGTAGCCGTTTGGGCCGCGCACCCGGATGCCATCACACTGAACAGCACGGAAATCAGGAAGTACGGTTTCATCCAGGTTCACTACGAGTACGATGGGACATTCCTCCCATGACGTACATTCAGCGACCGTGTTGGACAGGGCATGCCGAACTGCCCCGTATCACCGCTTGCCGGAAACCCGGCACGGAACGCCCGATCCGCGGAGCGGCACGCGGTACACATGGAACAGGTTTTCGGACCACACGCCGGACTCCACGTACACGTGCTCCCCATCCGGCGCCAGCGTCGGGAAGTACTGGAAGCCGTCCAGCGTCCCGATACGATCCGTGGCCACCGTCGCGTCTGCCGTGTAGTAGCTTCTGACGAAGGGCCGCTTGCCCGACTCCGACACACCTACCACCAGCAGGGATCCATCGGCCGAGAGGCTGGGCGAGCCCAAATAGGCGCCGGGGTCGGGAATGACGATTCGCGAGACGCCCGTCTCTACCTGCACAGCCCGGATGGAAGACGAACCCGCCTCAACCAGTTGGTGTGAGAAGAACAGCTCCGTACCGTCCGGCGACCATTCCGGATCACTGAACAAGCCCTCCACGTCCACGGGCACTTCATGCGCGTCCCCGCCCGTCGACGACGCCACCCAGAGTGTGTTCTTCTTCATGTAGGCCAGCATGGATCCATCCCTGGACCACGTGGCATTCACGCCGTCGTCGATCACGATTTCCTCGCCGGTATCCAGATCCTTGACGGTCACCTTCAATCCGGACATGGATGGCCCGCGTGAAAACACGATCCGCTCATCAACCGGCGACCAGCGGGGTTCGATTTCCCACTGCGACGGGGTCCTTGTCAGATTGTGCTCGGTCGATGTCGTGCGGTCCCACAGGAACAGGTCCGGATCGCCGTCTCTGTATGAGTAATACACGACCCGGTCGTCCTTCGGTGATGCGGATGGATGAAAGTCCTGGTGCTTTTCCTGCGCTACAGCGGCCGGAGGGAGAACTGTCATATGCAGGACAAACAGTCCCAGAAGCGATGCAATCAGATAATTCGGGAGGCGAAACGCGCGGCTCATAGGGGGTTTCCGGTTGGATTCAATACCCCAACCTATCCCATGCAACAGGCGTCTAACCGGCCAGAAACCCGGTCGAATCAGACGCGCGTCGCGATTCGCCCCTCGCTGGCCAACAGCTCGGCATTCAGGACAGCACCGCCCGCCGCTCCCCGTATCGTGTTGTGTGACAACACGTTGAACTTGATACCCATGACAGGACACGCGCGGACTTTGCCAATCGATGCCGTCATGCCGGCACCCAGGTCCACATGGCGCGCCGGCTGCGGGAAAGCGGGCTCGTCGAAGACCACGAGCGGACGCTCGGGGGATGAAGGCAGGCCCGCGACCGCAGCCGGCGCGCGCCAGTCCCGCAGGACATGGGTGACCTCCTCCGGAGACGGCGCTCCGTTGAGCCGCACCGCCACACTTTCCAGATGGCCATCCACGACGGCGACACGGTTTACGCTGGCGCTGAGTGCTATGCCAGCGAATGCGACACCTTCCGACCCCAGCTGGCCCAGCAATTTGTTCGGCTCGGTCTCCAGCTTGTCCTCCTCACCCCCGATATGCGGAATGACGTTACCCAGGATATCGAGCGATGGCACACCCGGATAGCCGGCCCCGGAAAGGGCCTGCAAGGTCGTGACCATCACCGCCTCCACTCCGAAGGCATCGTGCAGGGGCTTGAGTGCCATGACGAGTCCGACCGTGGCGCAATTCGGGTTCGTGACAATGAACCCGCGGCCCCTGCCCGCATGCTGACCCCAGTCCTGCCGATCAATCAGCGCGGTATGGCCCGGGTTTACCTCCGGAATGAGGAGTGGCACGTCGGGCGCCATCCGGAAATTGCGTGCATTGGATATCACCGGGTATCCCGCACGGGCAAAAGCCGGTTCAATCTCCCCGGCCACCGCGGCATCGAGTCCCGAGAACACGAAGTCGCATGGCAGGTCGGGCGTACACTCCGATACCGTCATCGCAGCGATCCGCGCTGGCAAAGGGGTACGCCCCATCCAGTTCGCGACCTCGCCGTACGTGCGACCCGCACTTCGTTCGGAGGCTGCTAGGGCCGTCACCGTGAACCACGGATGGTCCTCCAGAAGCTGGATGAATCGTTGTCCGACAGCGCCTGTCGCGCCGAGGATGCCTACTCGGAAATGCATGTTTTCGACTGTTTTTTGGTTGGGGCGGAGCAACTGTATTACGACGATGGGGGTTCCACCACGGAGTAGCTCGTGCTTCGACCGCCACCGGGATCCTTGATCAGGATGCCACGGGAAACGAGATCCTTGATATCCCTGTAGGCTGTGTCCTGCGAGGTTTTCGCCATTTTCGCCCATTTGGACGTAGTCAACTTCCCGTCCATCCCCTCAATGAGCTTGTTGAGCATGGTGATCTGGCGCTCATTCAGGTCCTCCATCGCCCAGGTATCCCAGAATTTCCCCCGCCTCAAAACGACGCCCAAAATCTCCTTTGACGAGGCGATGGCTCGTATGGCGCACGAGAAATACCAATCAAGCCAGGCCGACACATCCAGCGTTCCCGACTGCGTTGCCTTCAGCGCAGCATAATAGTCGTTCCGTTCCTGCTCGATTTGATTGGACAGACTGAAAAACCGGAGAGATGATTGTTCGAACCGGGCCTGTACCATTTCCATGATGGCTCGGGCTATGCGTCCGTTTCCGTCTTCAAAAGGGTGGATGGTCACAAACCACAAATGTGCGAGAGCAGCCTTCACCGGCCCCGGTGCCTGTTGGTCGGAGTTGAACCAGTCCAGGAATCGCTCCATCTCATGATCCACTCTCAGGGCCGGAGGCGCCTCAAAATGAACCGTTTCTCGTCCCACTGGACCTGAGACCACCTGCATGGGGTCTTTCGCTGCCCGGCGCCATGCACCGGTCTGGATGGTTGCCAACCCACTTCTTCCGGTCGGAAACAGGGCGCCATGCCACGCGCACAGTCGCTCTTTTGTCAATGTGTAAGCTTCCCTGAAGTCGGTGAACTCGAAAGTTGGAAATATCCCTTACTTTCGAACCATGAAGAAATCCCGATTCAGTGAGACGAAGATCGTTTCCGTCCTGGCCCGCAATGAGCGCGG